>Ga0115567_10001449_pt1 | contig 23736 bp, 24 predicted proteins | sample COGITO_mtgs_1204_2_FD_88679 | JGI IMG/M metagenome (GOLD analysis project Ga0115567, IMG submission 88679) | Pelagic marine microbial communities from North Sea - COGITO_mtgs_120412 | ecosystem: Environmental > Aquatic > Marine > Epipelagic | place: Germany:Helgoland, sampling site Kabeltonne... | reverse complement strand
AAATGAAAAAATATAAAAATATTCAAATTAGTCTTAGCAGAACAAATTAGTTTGAAAAAATGAGGGAGATTATCTTTGGTGATTATGGTGCAGATTGAACAATAGCTCCGCTTCTGCGGCGGGCATATCACATTCCCGCATCACATCTTCCAGAGTAGCACCTTGACTAATAAGTTTAGCGCCTTTGCTGTAGAAGCGACTTTGGGGATCTTGTTCGGTTAAGTTTGCAACTATGTTTTGTTGGGCTACTTGTAAATTATCTACTTGCTCAACCAGCTCTTTGACACGGCTAATGACACCATAATTACCGCTACGGATTTCATGTATTTCTTCACTGAGATTATGCACTTTTTTACTTAGCTCTAACAGCGAATTGTCTTGTGATGCATTGATTTCAAGCAGGGTGTTATAACGTTTAAACAGCACAATCAAAAACGTCAAACAACCAATGGAGATAATCAATGGGACTAAGCTTAGTAATAATGGAAAACTCATAATCATCTCTAAAAGGACAACAAAAACACGTTCCACTGTCACTTAAGCAATATTCCAGCTTAAGTGACAATGAAACGTGAAGCCTAAGTTTTGAACTTAGATATTAGTAATTTCGGTCCACTCTTCGTCACTGAGTAATTTATTTAAATCAACTAGAATAAGTAATTGCCCATCTCTGTTACTCACACCCTGAATAAACTTAGCGCTTTCTTCGGTACCTACATTAGGTGCGCTGTCTATTTCTGAGGAGCGTAAGTAAACCACTTCAGCCACACTGTCCACAAGGATCCCCACCACTTGATCATCAGATTCAATGATCACAATACGGGTATTATCTGAAATATCAGACGAAGGTAAGCCAAATCGTGAACGGGTGTCGATAACGGTGACAACGTTCCCTCTTAAATTAATTATCCCTAAAACATAATCGGGAGCACCTGGTACAGGAGCAATTTCGGTATGGCGCAGCACTTCTTGAACTTGCATCACATTAATACCGTATGTCTCTTCACCTAATTTATAGGTAACCCATTGCAGGACTTCGTCACCGTTTGCGGCTACTATATTACTTGAATTTCTGTCGTCACTCATTCCCATCGCTCCGGCCCAAAATAGGCTAATCGTTACTGCTTAAACCTTGGTTCAACATGTTAATCAACTGCTGTACATTCACCAAAGCACACATTTTCTTTTTAACCATGCCAGACAACCATGGCCGACTACCTTCAACATTTCGCCATTTAACGTCATCTGGTAACAATGTCTCAGTGGTAATGAGGCTTTCACAACCTAACCCCCAACCACTTTCACCTAATACTATAAGATATTGATATTTTGTGGTTTCTGCCAGCTTTTCAGCAGATTTTTCTGGCATTACCCAGTTTGCAGTATCAACCACATTATACTTTTCGTCACGATGGAGCAAAACACCTTTAAACCATTTAGGTTTGCCAAAAAGTGGATTAACACTCTCGATCTGGTGTATTCCACCTAATTCAGTTAAAGGAACAGCTAACGTCATTCCAGCTACCTCGAACAGTAGCACTTGAAACTCCCCTTTGGGAATAACAGGGATGACAACTTTAGTTGGCGTTTTAGCTGCACCTAGCTTTTTTTCGACCTCGGGCTCTAGAACTTTAGTAATCACTGGAACAGATTCAACGGATTCCTTTACTGGTTGAATAAAAGGCTCGGTTCTTGGAATACGCGCGGTTTTTAACAACTGTTCAACAGACTGCCGTTGAACGCCTTCAATGATCGGCTCTTCTGTCAACAAAGCTGACATGTAATCTTCCATTACATCTTCGTTAGCAAATGCATTACCGCTCATGTTTGTGTTTCCAATTTTTGTAAATGACTGAGTAATTTAGCATAGGCGAAAACCCCGCGGGATTTCGGGCAATACACAGATGGCGGGCTTTGCGCCTGACTGGCATCTCTAAATCGTGTATCAACCGGAATTAACCCAATCCACACTCTCTCTTTGTAGGTGCGAGTTAACGTGCTGTATGATTCAGTAGCTGCATTGACACGTTTATCGTACATAGTCGGCACTATAGTATAAGCAAATGTTTTTGCTAAAGATTTTTGCATAATTTCCATAGAATGCATCATTCTATCCAGCCCCTTCAAGGCTAAAAATTCGGTCTGCACTGGGATAACAACCCTGTCGCACGCAGCCAGAGCGTTGATCATCAACACCCCTAAAACAGGTGGGCAATCAATAATAGCGTAATCAAACTCATCCCGTATAAGATCCAAAGCTTGACGTAGAATTAACCCCATACCACTTTGTGTGCCTAACTTTCGATCAAGGGTCGCTAAAGCCATTGTCGCTGGTAAAATAAACAAAGAGTCCAACTTAGTCGGACACAAACAATTTAGGACATCTTCTTTAGTAACAGACTTTCCAGCCATAAATACGTTATACAGACTGGTTGACAATTCTTCTGAATCAACCCCAAAATAGTAACTTAATGAGGCTTGTGGATCCGTATCAATCAATATAACCCGCTGTCCATCCTGCGCCAACAAGCCGCCAAGAGTAACAGTTGTGGTGGTTTTACCTACACCACCTTTATGATTGGCGACCGTCCAAACTATCACACCAATAACCACAGGTTATGAATGAGCGTCAACGGTAATCCCGTGACATTTAGGTCGATATTCGCATTTTGAAACAACACCCAAGGTGCTCCTTTGCCACTAATCTAGTATTTCGTTAATTATATGACCTGCCATATGCGCAATGTCATAATTCGCTTGGGATATATTGGCTACAGTTACAGCCTGAGGCATCCCGTAAACAACGCAACTCCGCTCATCTTGTGCCCATATTTTGGCACCTTTGGCTTTTAAGGTTTTACAACCTTCACGGCCATCCGCGCCCATACCGGTTAAGATAACCGCAAGCACGTTACCAGAGTAAACCTGCGCTACAGAATCAAAAGTCACATCAACGCTAGGCTTATAGGCTGCATCAGGAAAACGCTCTGGCTCAGATATTAGAACTCTTGCATTGCCCGCTCTACCCTCAATGGTCATTTGTTTACCACCTGGTGCTAAATAACATACCCCAGGGGTCAATCTTTCGCCATTAGAGGCTTCTTTTACCGTAATATCACATAAATCATCTAAACGTTTAGCAAAGGCCTGCGTAAAAGTGCCAGGCATATGCTGCACCATCACCACTGGAATAGGGAAATTACTTGGTAATTCAATCAAAATCTTCTGTAAAGCCACTGGTCCTCCTGTAGAGGTGCCAATAGCTAAACAAGCATAGCGACTAGAAGTGGTCGCGCTGGAGTGGTTATTTTTACCTAGCCTACTGACGACTCTATTGACATGATGAGTTGGCGAATTTGTTACAGACTTAAATGTAGTGGAACCTGTCTTTGATATAGAACTAGGTCCAAACACTTTTCTACCGCACAGGGCTTTAACACGGTTTTGTAGTAACAGAATGGCTTCTTTTCTGTTAAGAGCAATATCTTCAAATTTCTTTGGGAGAAAATCTAATGCACCTGCATCCAGTGCATCGAGCGTCGCTTGCGCGCCTTCTTGGGTAAGTGAAGAAAACATAATAATAGGAACAGGATGACTGGCCATTATTCTCTTCACTGCTGTGATCCCATCCATGACGGGCATTTCAATATCCATTGTCACAACATCAGGTCTTAAAGAAGCAACTAAGGCCAACGCCTCCTGACCATTTTTGGCTTCACCTACCACCACTAATTCAGCGTCTTCTTCAAGTATCTGTTTTATTCTGCGGCGAAAAAAAGTTGAATCATCAACTATTAAAATCCTATATGCCATCTTCGCCTATCTTACCTGTATTTATAACTATCATTTTCACTTAAGGCTTATTATGAACATAAGTACCTATGTTTTTTTGGCCGCATACCTTTTAAGTAACCCTGGCACATCTAAAATCAAAGCAATGCCACCATCACTGGTGATGGTAGCTCCCGCCATACCTGGGGTACCTTGCAGCAATTCATCTAACGGTTTAATAACGACTTCTTCTTGACCAATCAGTGCATCAACTACAAAGCCAAGTTGCTGTGTACCAATTTGCACCACAACAACATGCCCCGTGGTTTTATCAATATTAACTTCCCCTCTTGCTAGCCACTCACCTAAGTAGAATAATGGTATAGCTTTAGAGCGGACGATCATGGTTAATTGCCCATCAACGGTATTGGTTTTTTTCATGTCAAGATTGATAATTTCATTCACAGACCCTAACGGTAGTGCGAAAGTTTGTTTTCCTATGACGATCATCAGCGTTGGCAATATAGCCAAAGTTAATGGCACTTTTATTTCAAGTGTCGTACCCACGCCCATTTTGGAATCAATATTAACGGTACCATTTAATTGATTAATTTTAGTTTTAACCACATCCATGCCGACACCGCGGCCTGATACTTCAGATATTTCAGTTTTAGTTGAAAAACCTGGAGCAAAAATCAAATTGAATGCTTCAACATCGGACATTCTTGCCGCTGTATCTGCATCCATAACCCCACGAGAAACCGCAATTTCCTTGAGTTTATCTGGGTCCATGCCCTTTCCATCGTCGATAATACTCAGGAGGATATGATCACCCTCTTGGGAAGCAGATAGCTTAACAGTACCCATAGTAGGCTTACCTGCTGCCTTCCTTTCTTCTGGCATTTCAATACCATGGTCAACCGAATTTCGAACTAAATGCACTAAAGGATCAGCCAAAGCTTCCACTAAGTTTTTATCTAAATCTGTTTCTTCGCCTTCAAGTACCAAGGTGATTTCTTTTTTCAATGTTCTAGCAAGATCACGTACTACTCGAGGAAAACGACCAAATACTTTCTTAATGGGTTGCATACGCGTTTTCATTACCGCGCCTTGCAAATCACCCGTTACCACATCTAAATTAGCTATGGCCTTAGCCATGCTTTCATCATTGACATTGGTACTTAGGCTGAGTAAACGATTTCTCACTAATACTAACTCGCCGACCATATTCATAATTTGATCTAAGCGCTTAGTATCGACTCTTACGGTTGTCTCTGCTTGAGGAGGAGGCGCAGATTTTTTTTCTTCTGCTTTAGCGACCACAGGGTTGGCTATTTCTTCTTTCTTAGCGGGTGTGGCAGCTTGTTTTACCTCAGCAGGTTTTTCAACGGGCTTGGTTTCGTTTGCAGCGGGCTGTTCAGGCTCTTGCTCTGCTGGGCCCTTACCTTTGCCGTGCAATTGATCTAAGAGAGCTTCAAACTCGTCATCAGAAATGTCGTCACCCGAGGTAGTTTCCTCTGATGTTTTTGGGGTCTCTTTTGGCTGATCATTTGCTGGTTTTTCTTCACCCTTAAATTGCCCTTTACCATGCAATTGATCAAGTAGTGCTTCGAATTCGTCGTCACTAATATCTTCATCATTTGAAGAGTGATCTTCAACCGCTGCAGGCTCCTTGGCAGCCGGAGCACCGCTACCATGTAATTCATCTAACAACGCTTCAAATTCATCCTCACTAAAATCACCGGAGGCAGGTGCTACTTCATCGTTTGCAATGGTTTTACTTGCTGTAGATTCAGAATTGACCGCAGGCACTGCTTCGTCTGCTGTTTCTGGTTTGCTAAGTCTGGTCAGTGTATCGATAAGGTTTTTGTCAGCAGCGATCAGTGGATCTCCAGCTTTGACAAGACAAAACATTTGAACGACTTCATCGGTGGCCTGCAATATGACATCCATCAGCTCAGGCGTAAGAGTACGTTTACCAGTACGCATCACATCAAAAACGTTTTCTGCACCATGACATATTTCAACTAACTCAGTCAGTGATAAAAACCCAGCCCCACCTTTAACGGTATGATATCCCCTAAAAATAGCATTTAGCAGATCCGCATTTTGTGGATTATTTTCTAGATCGACGAGCTGTTCTTGTAATAGCTCTAAGATCTCCCCGGCTTCAACCAGAAAGTCAGCTAGTATTTCCTCGTCAACATCAAAAGCCATTTTACAGCCCCCTTAAAATCCCAGACTCGAAAGCAAATCATCAACGTCATCTTGATCCGACGCCACGTCTTCTCTGCTGTCGGCATCCAATATTGGACCTTCAGCTTTTATCATATCGACTTCATTCTCAGATTTGTTAGGTTTTTCAACAACCTCAGCACCATCTTTAGGTTCAACGCCGCCAAACATAGTGAGCATGTAGACTAAATTATCTTCAACTTCTTTAACTAACTCAATAACACGTCTAATCACTTGACCTGTTAAATCTTGGTATCCTTGAGCCATCAGCACTTCTGTCAACAGGCCCGTCAATTTAGCAGAATCTTCACTTCCACTTTTTAGAAAACTATCCATTTCTTTGACAAGTAGATTAAATTCCCCCAATTGTAATTCGCGAGCCATCAATTTATCCCATTCGGGTATGACCTTAACGATGCCGTCATGCAATTTCTCTGCTATAGGCATGCAGGAATCTACCAAATCCATGGTTTTATTTGCTGCCTCTTCAGTTGCTTCAATGACATAAGTCAGTCTTGTCTGGGCATCTGGAATATCCTCGTTCGCCATATTGACTATGCGAGGATCGAGTTGAAAGTTATTCAATGAATCGTGAAGTTGCCGTGTCAATTTACCTACTTCAGCAAATAACTCAACTGAACTTTGAGCGCCGGCAGATTCAAGTAGCTGTTGTGCTCCTTGATTATCTCCACTTTCGATCAATGTCACTAATTTTTTTGCGTCTTCAAGAGAAATTGGCGCAGTTTTCAAGGTCGTCATACAGTCTTTTCTCGCAATCAGGTTAGCCTGAATTTAACCAAGTCGTTCAAAGATTTTTGCTAATTTCTCTTTTAATGTTGCAGCAGTAAAAGGTTTAATAACATAACCGTTTACCCCAGCTTGCGCTGCAGCAACAATTTGTTCCTTTTTCGCTTCAGCAGTCACCATCAAAACAGGAATGTGTTTTAAATTAGCGTCTGCGCGTATGGCTCTAAGCAAATCAATGCCTTGCATACCAGGCATGTTCCAGTCAGTTACTACAAAATCAAAGTCACCTTGTTGCAACATAGGCAATGCAGTACTGCCATCATCTGCTTCTTGTATATTTGCGAAGCCAAGATCTTTAAGTAAGTTCTTGATAATCCGACGCATTGTTGAAAAGTCATCAACAACAAGGATCTTCATATTCTTATCCAAAACCACCTCCGGTGAGAGTTTTAACGCTCAGGTTAAAACCCAACTTTATTGCTATAATTATTTGTCGTTTGAACGCCAATATTGCATGCGAGACTTAAGTTTCAGCATAGCTTGGCTATGTATTTGACTCACTCTGGACTCACTTACATCCAGTACTTCACCAATTTCTCTTAAATTCAGCTCTTCATCATAGTATAGAGACAATACAATTGCCTCACGCTCTGGCAATGTTGTGATGGCATGTGCCAGTGCTTTTTGAAACGAACCTTGAAGAAAGTCCTCAAAGGGCGTGTCTGAACCTTTTGTTTGTTCTGTCGTAATCACATCTTCTGTTACACCTAAGTCTTCCATGCCGATGATCTTTCCAGCATTCACTTCATTCAACATTTGGTGGTAACTTTCAATACTGACTTGTAATTTTTCGGCCACATCTAAATCGCGGGCGTCACGGCCGGTTTCTCGTTCAACTTGATTAATAGCTTCGGTAATAGCACGACCATTTTTATGCACAGAACGAGGCGTCCAATCACCTTTGCGTATTTCATCTAACATCGATCCCCTGATACGGATCCCTGCGAATGTTTCGAAACTTGCACCTTTACTGCCATCAAAATTTCGTGATGCTTCTAATAAACCTATCATACCCGCTTGAATTAAATCGTCGACCAATACACTGGCGGGTAAACGCGCTATCAAATGGTGAGCAATTCGCTTAACCAAAGAGGCGTGTCTTTCAACCAATTCATTCTTATCGGCCAGTTGTTGATAAGCAGCAGCTTTACTATTCACCTGTCGTCGCCTACTGCTTTTTTTGTCACCAACTGTTCTAGGAAAAATTCCAGATGACCACCTGGTTGATTAGGGATCGGCCACTCCATCGCTTTTTTAGCGAGTCTTCGAATAGCCATAGCTGCAGGTGAGGTTGGAAATGCTTCAACGACTGCTTTTTGTTTCCTGACGGACTTGCGAACATTTTCATCAAAAGGGATCACTGCCACAAGTTCTAGTGCCACATCTAAAAATCTATTGGTCACTTTAGTCAATTTGGAAAATAATTCATCACCTTCACGCATACTACGCACCATATTGGCAACAATTTTAAAGCGGAATATGCCATGTTCTTTATTCAGGATCTTAATTAGAGCATAAGCATCAGTAAGGGACGTGGGTTCGTCACAGACTACCATCATAATGTCCTGCGACGCTTTGGAAAAACTTAACACCATATCTGATATCCCAGCCGCAGTGTCAACAATTAACACATCAATTTGCGATTGTAATTCACTGAAAGCCCGAATTAGACCTGCGTGTTCTATGGGCGTAAGTTCAGTCATCGATTGGCTACCAGAAGTAGCGGGAGCAATCTTGATCCCGTAGGGACCTTCGACTAGAACCTCATCAAGGGTGCACTCGCCCGATAATACGTGAGACAGATTTTTTTCTACCCGTAAGCCTAAAAGCACATCAACGTTGGCTAAGCCTAAATCGGCATCCAACACCATGACTCTTTTACCTTGTTGTGCAAGAGATATAGCGGTATTGAGGGTAACGTTGGTTTTCCCTACACCACCCTTGCCACCTGTCACGGCTATTACTTTTATTAATCTAGATTGATTCATTCTTCTTAAGCTACTCGCTTGGTCCTCAATCATACTGCCACTGCTGCGTTATTAACGTGATTAGGGCTAGTATGAATTAAACCGAATTTTTTATAAAGCTTCGCTGCACTAGTAATTAAAAATTTTGTGCTTGCAGGTTGCAAATCTTCAGGTACTCGTTGCCCGTCAGCCAGATAACAAATTTGTAATTTGTTCTCAATTGCCACGCTGATTACCTCTCCTAAGCTGTAACATTCATCTAATTTTGTCAATATACACCCTTGCAAAGAAATCTGTCGATACTCATTCACTGTTTGTTGCATGACGCGGTACTGACAATTAGCCTGCATCACCAAATAATTTCTGATGTTTGCACTAGAGTTCTGTTTCATTGTATCTAACTGTTTGATTAGTCTAGCATCTTTTTGGCTAAATCCAGCGGTATCTACCAATACTAAACGTTTATTTCTAAATTGATAAAGTAAATCTGATAGTTCGTTTGAATTTTGTGCTTGTTTAACACTACAACCGATAATTTTTCCATAAGTAGCAATTTGTTCATAGGCGCCGATTCGATAATTGTCCAAGGTTATAATAGCGACTTGCTCAACGCCAAATTTATGTGCAGCTTGAGCAGCAAGTTTGGCAATAGTAGTGGTTTTACCTGTACCGGTTGGTCCCATCAAAGCCACTACACCTGACTGCGACAAGATATCATCATGTTTGGTTTGTAATCTATTAGCCAAAAGTTTAAGAAGGAATAACCAGGATTGTCTCTCATCCGCCCCTTCAGGCGCATATGATACTACCTCTTCAGCTAACGCATCCGAGATCCCCATTTGCTGCAACCTCTGTAATAAATATCCATGTAATGGATGTTTGCGATTCTTTTCTTGTTCAATTAACCCAGATACCTGAAACTGCAAAATGTGCCGCAAAGACGATAATTCTTGACGCATTTCTTTGAGGGCATCGTGTTGTTGGTTATTTTGCTGCACAGGAGCTGGTTTATTTGAATATATTGGCTGCGGTTGTTCGGGTACCGGCTTTAGATCTTTAATTTGTGCAGGATTAGCAGACTGGGATTGTTTTTCTAACAAGGCTTTTAAACTATCAGCTCCTGAGTCACCAATGATTTCACTCAAAGTAGGGGTTTTTCTAGATAGGTTGGATTGGGACATAGGCTCAGCTTTATTAACCATTAACTTAGCATCCGGCTCTTTGTCGTAAGCCGCGACTATCTCGATACCGTCAGCGTGTTTTTTATTTGACATGATCACAGCGTCACCACCCAACTCGTCTTTCACTTGTTTGAGTGCTTCCCGCATGTCTTTGCCATAAAAACGTCTGATTTTCATATATACCCCTTAAATACCAACACTACGCTAGATCTTTCTGTCAGATTATTGACCCACAGCACTGACAATTTTAATTTGTTTATCATCAGGTATTTCCTGATAAGACAACACATGTAACCCACTCACTGAGTGTTTTAAGAATTTTGATAATACCGGTCTTAACATGCCTGAGGTCAGTAAAACTGCAGGCTCACCTGCTAATTCTTGCTGCTGAGCAGCATCGTTCAACGAACCTTGCAAACGTTCTGCTAAGCCGGGCTCAATTCCTGCTCCATCTGCCCCTCCCGCTTGAAGTGACTGGTGCAACATCTGTTCCAGTTCTGGTGCTAAAGTAATAACAGGTATTTCGGCCAAACCACCGTTGATTTCTTGCACAATTAGGCGTTTAAGTGCAATGCGCACGGCAGAGACCAATACGTCGGGATCTTGGCTTTTAGGACCAAACTCACATAATGTCTGCACAATAGTGCGCATATCTCTTATGGGTACACCTTCATAGAGCATGGTTTGTAAAACTTTAACTACCGTGCTTAGAGGCAAAATATCAGGCACTAAACCTTCCACTAATTTAGGACTATTTTTGGCCAACAAATCTAATAGTTGTTGTACTTCTTCATGACCCAACAGTTGATAGGCATTGTTGGTTAATAATTGACTTAAATGTGTAGCGACGACTGTGGCAGCATCCACCACAGTATAACCAAGGGTTTGTGCGTGCTCTCGTTGATTGGCTCTGATCCAAACAGCATCAAGTCCAAAGGCTGGATCTTTAGTCGCCTTTCCTTCTAATTTACCAAATACTTGTCCTGGATTAATCGCCAACTCATCATCGTGACTCAGTTCCGCTTCGCCAACCGTGACACCTAACATGGCGATAGTGTAGTTATTCGGACTTAAATCTAGGTTGTCACGAATATGTACCGGCGGGATCAAGAAACCCAGTTCTTGAGATAATTTTTTGCGCACACCTTTAATACGAGTCAACAGTTCACCACCCTGTGCTTTATCGACCAAGGGGATCAACCTATAACCCACCTCTAAGCCAATGGTGTCCACATGCTGGACGTCATCCCAGCCAAGTTCTTTTATTTCTAAAGGTTGTTGATTTTGTTCAGGCAAAGACTTGACCAACTCTGGTTCATTGGCAATTTTCTGTTCACGCCAATAACTGTAATAAGCATAACCGCCAACCACGGCACTAAAGCCTAAAAATGCAACATGAGGCATGCCGGGCACAATACCCATTACAAACAAGATACCAGCGGTAATGTAAAGCGCTCGCTGGTTACCTAGTTGTCTGGTTAATTCTTTGCCCATTTCTTGTGAATCATTTTCTCTGGTCACAATTATGGCGGTGGCTACTGACAGCAATAACGAGGGAATTTGCGCCACTAAACCATCACCTATGGTCAATAAGGTGTAGATTTCAATCGCATCGCCAAATGCCAAGTCATGCTGGATCATGCCAATAAACAAGCCACCTACTATGTTAATCAACATAATAAATAATCCCGCTATCGCATCACCTTTTACAAATTTGGAGGCACCGTCCATTGACCCATAAAAGTCTGCTTCGCTGGTAATTTCAAAACGACGTTTGCGGGCTTCATCAGAATCAATAAATCCGGCATTTAAGTCTGCGTCTATGGCCATTTGTTTTCCGGGCATGGCATCCAAAGTAAAACGTGCACTGACTTCTGAAATACGCCCTGCACCAGCGGTTACTACTTTAAAGTTAATGATCAGCAAAATAGCAAAAACCACTATACCCACCGCATAGTTGCCACCAATCACCACTTCACCAAAAGATTGGATCACTTTACCTGCGGCATCGCCCCCCTCGTGACCTTCAAGCAAAACGATTCTGGTGGACGCCACATTTAACGCCAGTCTTAATACAGTCGCGATAAGCAACACTAACGGGAAAATACCAAAATCAACGGGTTTTTTAGTAAACACTGACACCAAAATAACCACTAACGATAAAGCGATATTGAAGCTAAATAGAATATCCAATAAAAAAGCGGGCATGGGCAGGATCACCATACCCATTATTGCTAACAAGACTATTGGTGCGCCTAAGCCAGATGCCGCAGACTTAAAATGGTTTTTATCAATTCGATTAAAATAGGAAGCTAATTGCATAAACGAAATATTGACACTTTGTTGATTTGGTTACCCTTTGAAGGAGTAAAAGCAACTAGTGCGCCAAGTCTATTCAGAAAGCGTATTTTTTGCGATAAATGAAGTTTAACGTCTCAGCTCTGGGGGGATAGGCAAGTTACTTTTTAATGGTTTAGGACGTTTACCCTTACCTTTTTTATAGGCTTTTAATTGATAAACATAGGCCAGCACTTGGGCAACGGCCATAAACAGTTTTTCGGGGATTTCATGCTCAGCTTCGGTGGAATAATAGATAGCCCTAGCGAGCATAGGCGAGGCTACAATAGGTACTTCGTGTGCATTAGCAATAGTACGTATATGCATAGCCATTTCATCTACCCCTTTAGCCACCAAAGTCGGCGCGCGAGTGCCAAACTGATCATACTTTAACGCCACAGAAAAATGCGTCGGGTTGGTGACGACTACATCGGCATTTGGCACTTCTTGCATCATGCGATTAGCGGCGGCTTGATATTGTAACTTACGGATCCTGCTTTTTACTTGGGGGTCGCCGTCAGCGTTTTTACGCTCGTCTTTGACTTCCTGCATAGACATTTTCATTTCTTTGTTATGTTTGTAGCTTTGATAAGGCACATCAAAAGCCGCAATTGGTATCAGTGCTAAAGTCATGATTAAAAATCCCCATGCAATTAATTCCATCGCATGAAACAGATTTCCAGGATATAGCTCTAAGTCCAAATGTAAGGCCTCATCCTGAAACATCATAAGTGCTATATAGGCCATCAATGCAACCACCACAAACTTGGCAATAGCTTTCAATAATTCCACCACGCTGTTCATACCAAACATACGTTTAAAGCCTGCAATAGGGCTTATTTTTTGCGCTTTGGGCTTGGCGCCATCCCAGGTGAAATTATAACCGCCTAAGGCAATATTGCCGTAGATACCAGCGATTGCCACAATCACCATATATAGCAACACCGGCATACTAATGGTATCGATTGTAAACGCCCAGGCTTGAAACATATGGTTCAAATCATAAGTTTCATCACGAGACAGAGTAAACATCCGTTGCGCGACTTCAAATAATGCGCTAGCTATCAAAGAACCAATAAGTAAAAAACTCACACCACTTGCGATTAACACTAACGCCGTAGAGAGTTCTTTAGATCTAGCAATTTGCCCCTTCTTACGGGAGTCCTCAATTTTTTTGGAGGTGGGTTCTTCTGTTTTTTCGTTTGCATCAGACATGATTTACCCCTCTCAATTTAAGGACACACTAGCACTAGCTGACACATCATGGTTTGTGCTCGCTCCCACATCACTTCAAAGTGATGGGTTAAGTTGCCTAAGGTTAACCAAATTATCAGTAATCCCATAATTTGTGCGATAGCAAAACCGATACTAAAAATATTCAATTGCGGCGCAGCTTTGGTCATAACACCAAAAGCCAAGTTAACAATAAGCAACGACACTATAGGTGCCAGCGATATGGTGACAGCTGAAATAAACATCCAGCCAGCCCAGTGGGCAATATCCCTAAATTGTTCTGGGGCAAACCAGGCTTCGCCAATGGGAAACGCCTCAAAGCTCATCACTACCATGCGGATCATGGCTAAGTGTCCGTCTAATGCCCAAAATAGTAAGGTCGCCAAAATAAGATAGAACTGCCCCACTGCAGGCACATTAATGCCATTTACCGGATCGACTATCGAAGCAAAACCCAATCCTGTTTGCAAAGCCACTATTTGCCCTGCCAATACAAAAGTATTGAGCACCATATTCGACAAAAACCCTAAGGCTATGCCAATAATTAACTGCTGGATCACTAACATAAACGTGCCCACAGAAAATATCTCGGTTGCTGGAATTGGCACGGGAGGAATAACCGGCATAATAATAAGGGTTAAAAATAACGTCAGTAACGCCCGTGTGGTAGGCGGTACAGATTTGGCACTTAAACCCACCATAGAGGCAAACAATCCCGAGATCCGCATAAATGGCAAGAGTAAATCTGCCAAATACTGCATGATTGTGGTGGTGGTGATATCCACGGTTTTAGCCTCGAACTAGAAAAACTAACACGGTTAACCTATTACCTCAGGAATTCGCTCAACCATAGTAAAAAAGAAGTCCATAAGCTTTTGAACTAGCCAGTGACCTCCCCAACTGAGTGCTAACAAAGTCACAATTAGGCGCGGCAAAAAACTCATGGTTTGTTCATTAATAGACGTGGCAGCTTGAAACACAGCAACAATTAAGCCCACAAACAAACTGGGCAGGATAATCGCTGAAACCAACAGAATAACCATCTGTAATGCTTCTTTGAGTATTTCAACAAAGACTTCTGGGCTCATGGGCGCACCTTATTCAGGTTTTGATTATTTTTTTGATGAAGTAACATTCGCTACCCCATCCCAAAACTATTGGCTAAGGTGCCAAATACCAAATTCCAGCCATCCACTAATACAAATAACATCAGTTTAAAGGGCAATGACACGATCATCGGTGACAGCATCATCATACCCATGGCCATCAATATGGAGGCCACCACTAAATCTAAAATCAAAAAGGGAATAAACAACATAAAACCAATTTGAAATGCCGTTTTGAGTTCACTGGTCACAAAAGCCGGGATCAGCACATTCATCGGCACGTCAACTGGATCTTGAAACTGTCCATCCATACCGCCAATTTGCACAAAGGTTTCCAAATCTTTAACCCGTGTTTGCGCCAACATAAAAGCTCGTAATGGCTCTTTACCTATTTCATAGGCCTGAATCGAGGTGATTTCTTCTTTCAAATAGGGTTGCAGTGCCGTTTCGTTTATCTTTTCAAACACCGGAGCCATGATAAACATCGATAAAAACAAACTCACACCGATTAAAATCTGATTGGAAGGTGATTGCTGTAAACCTATAGCCTGACGCAAGATAGATAAGACTATGATGATCCGCGTAAAGGAGGTCATCATCATTATAAAAGCGGGAAGCAGGCTCAACGCCGTCATAATAGCGACAACCTGCAAGGTCATAGTATAATCTTTACTGCCGTCAGGATTATCGGTCAGTGTCAATGCGGGGATCCCAGGTTCAGCCAAAACATGCCCACTGACAATACTCAGTAGCAACATCAAACCAAGACTTAAACAGACTTTTTTCATGATGACGCTCCTGGCGTGTCTTGGTCTTTTTTATTTTTCGCCATAGCAGGATTTATTTTACCGGCCATAAACAGCGCTAGCTTATCTTTAAACTTGTCGTTCCCTGATGCGGCTGACGAATTAACAATAGGTGTAGTCAAAGTCGCTAGGTGGTTAATATTGTGCGCCGTCACGCCTAATAAATGTTGCTCACCGGCCACTTCAATCACCATGACTCTTTCTTTGGCTCCAGCCATCATTGAGGCAACCACTTTCAGATTTGAAGTGCCAGATTGAGTGACGTTAAACCGTCGCATTAGGAACGCCAGCATAAAAACAACACCAATAACCAGCAATAAAGACAGGAAAATTGACACTATGGATGTGGGGTTTGACAGAGTTTGAGGCGCCGAATTGGCCTCAAAAGAGAGACATAAACATGAGCCGAGAGCTATCCAAGCCCATGTTTTATAAGCTTTTTGTCTATCTAAGCTTTTTGATTCTTTCCAGTTGGCTAATAACATCAGTTAATCGAATACCAAATTTATCGTTGACTACTACTACTTCTCCATGAGCAATCAACGTGCCATTTACCAAAACATCTAATGGCTCTCCAGCAACTCGGTCAAGTTCCACCACAGAACCTTGGTTTAACTGCAGTAAATTTCGAATACTGATATTGCTACGACCTACCTCCATAGAGATAGTCACAGGGATATCTAAAATAGTATCGAGCTTACGTTTTTCTTTAGGGGTTATTTCACGGTCTTCATCAAATTCTTCAAGTTCGGCTACTTCTGCACCCAAACCAGACTCATTATCAGAATCGCCTTCAGTCTTACCTTCTTCGTCAGCCTGCTCGGCCATGGCCGCAGCCCAATCATCTAAACCGTCTTCTTCACTCATAATTTACTCCATACTCTGGATAACAGGCATTACCAATCATCTTCAAGGGTTTGCAATTCGGCGTCGCTATCAATTCTTCGACCACCTTTAGTTAACAGTTGCAGCTCAGACTTCACAGAAGTAGGGCGCGGAATTTTTTCAATTATCTTAAGTGCCACATTATCTCTAGAACGGCCTAATTTGGCTCTGAAAGTCGGCAGATCTTCAATCAGTACCGTAATATGCTCTGGCATTTCGATGGGGATCACATAACCCGGCTCCATCTCCATTATATCTTCTAAGGTTAACTTCAAGTCCATCATGTGTGTCGATAACGTCACTTGTACATCCATGATTTCATCCCTTAAGGCCTTGCTCCAGCGCAAATCGGTGTCTTCTTTATCACTTTGTACACCTGCATCTAAAAGCTCACGTATGGGCTCCAACATGGAGTAAGGCAAAGAAACATGGAAATCACCACCACCACCATCAAGTTCTATGTGAAAAGAACTGATCACCACCACTTCAGTAGGGCTGACAATGTTAGCCATAGCTGGATTGACTTCTGAGTCTAAATATTCGAATGACACATCCATAACCGGTGCCCAAGCCTCTTTGTAATCTTCAAAGATAAGCTTTAATAACATCTGAATAATACGCCGTTCGGTTGGGGTAAACTCTCGGCCTTCAATTTTTGCGTGATAACGGCCATCACCACCAAAAAAGTTATCGACTAAAATGAATACCAGTCTGGCTTCCATTGTAATCAACCCAGTGCCCTTGAGCGGACGAAAACGCACCATATTTAAACTGGTAGGCACAAACAAAGTATGAATGTACTCTCCAAATTTAATCATTTGGATACCATTAATTGACACTTCTGCCGATCGACGCATCATGTTAAATAGACTGACTCGCATATGCCGAGCAAATCGTTCGTTAACGATTTCAAGGGTTGGCATACGCCCACGAACGATCCGGTCTTGAGATGAAAAGTCGTATTCCATGGCTGAGCCATCAGACTCACCACCGTCAACGTCTTCTTCCTCAACATCGTCTACACCATGTAATAGTGCATCAATCTCGTCTTGGGATAATAAATCGCTCAATCTAACTCTCTCATTAACAAATCAGTTGTTACTGCATAACAAAACCGGTGAAGAGTACTTCCTCTACCGTTTGATTGCCGCTGACACCCACCATGGTTTTTTGCACTTCTTTTAAAGCACTATCACGAATGGCAATTTTTCCAGCCTCGGTGACTAAGTCATCGGCATTAGCGGTACTAAATGTTTTTAACAAAGTGCCTTCAATCAAAGGTATATGCATCTTTGCTTGTTCTTCGTTATCGGAGCCTCGCATCATTAACTGTACTTTAATTTCAACTAAGCGGTCTCGAGTAGAGCCGGGCACATTAAATACAAAGGGCCTAGGCATAGCGACATACAAAGCGGTACCGGTTTTAACAAGGGCTGAGGCAACGCCCTCTTCCCCTGACACCATGGGTTCATTTTCAGCTACCGGCATAGGAGACGCATCGTCACCCATTAAAAAGTAATAGGCAGCACCGCCACCAGCAATAAGCACAACAACAGCAACGATAATAATTATCAGTTTAGTTTTCTTGCCGCCTTCTTCCATTTTCAATTCTTCTTCAGCCATGATTATCTCTCAAATTGCCCAATAGTGGCATTATCAATAGTGGCGTCAGTATCAACCCCAAACGTAAAATTCGCAAAGACCTTTAAGATATTTACTTGCAAACTAAACAAAATAATCAATTCCACCTAAGGCACCATTAACAATAGGTTGCTGGGCTAAAACTTGTTCAGTCATAGCAACATCTTCAGCCTCGTCATTGTTATGCCCTGCCCCACTGCCTGATCCATCTTGGTGTTGTTGATCGTCGCTTTCTTGGCGCACTGAAGATTGACCAAGCTCAATGCCTTTTTCAGCCAGCATTTCTCTTAATCTAGGCGTGGCATTGTCAACGGCATCTCGTGCGAGTTGTGATTGAACCACAAAATTCACTGTTGCAGATTCACCCGACACTGCAACTTTAACATGCACCGAACCTAATTCAGCAGGATCTAATCGAATTTCAGCCACCAGATTTTTAGTGTTCACCATCCAGCGGACTTTTTCGGCTAACTGCTGATGGCCTTCTGGCTTAGCCATATTGATGGCTTTCTCGAATTTCGATTCAAATTGATTCAATTGAATTTGTTTGCTTTGCTCACCCTGAATTTGTGCGACATCTCGTAACGCAGCGCTATAGGTTTGGTCATTATGATGCTCAATCGCACGGTTCATGGTTTGCGCAAAATCTAGCACTTGAGAAACACTGTTAACTATCTGCTCTAAGTTGACTGGAGCTTTGCCAACCACTGCCGAATCAGTTGTTTTGGCCAACGCTTCTGCCACTAATGCTTTGAGATCCATTCCCGGTTCTCTGCCCTGAGATAATTGCTGCTTAAACTCCTCTAACCCCGACTTTAACGCGGTAATAAAATCTTTTGTTGGAGATTCAAGAGTGCTAATAATGTCAGCGGCTTTAGGCACAACGACTTGTTGCGCAATCTGTTCAGGATTGACCGCTTGATCAATTTTTTTAGCATCAAACAATCTTTGCGCTATATTTTCCAACACTTTATCTAGTTTATTATCTGTCAAGTTTAAGATGTTTTTTAGATCATTATTACTGACTACCCGCTCGGATTTGTCCGAGTTAACTATGTTGTTGGCTGCAATTTGCGCCATTTGCGCATCTTGTTCAAACAACTCACTGTGCTCGGCAACAGATTCTATTTTAGATATGAGTGTTTCATTGTCTGGTGTATCAGACAAAGCAGCCTTGGACAATTTGACGGTTTCTTGAGCACGGGTTTGGTCAGTTTCAGAGTCAACCATTAAGGTTTTCAGCAGCGCTTTATTCTCAGCTAAGGTTAAATCTTGTTTAATGATCTTGTCTGTTGAGGTATCCAGAGTATTTTTCTGAACAGAGTCCTTGCCACTTTCTTGACTAACCTTCTGTATTTCACTGAGTAAATTTTGTAAAACTGTAGGTTGCTCTAACAATAATTCAGCCGTTTTTTGTGGCATATCAGCAGACGACGCTTGGCCACCTTCAACCTCTGCAGTCAATTTTTCTAATGCCTGCTGAATAAGTATGTCTATATTGGGTTGATTTTTTGGTTTAGCAACAGAGGGTACAAGGTCTTCCTTGTTGGCATTTTCATCACCTACAAAACCTGTTTGTCGCAGATCAGTGTTCTGTGCGGCGGCATTAACATTGCCGATAATTTGCTGCTCAGCAGCAGAACCCTCTAATGGTATATTCTCGGGGTCTACTGGAGATGCTTTAGTAGTCTGCGCTATATCCGCCAATTTCTGCAAGTTATCAACTAAAGTCACCCATTCCTGAGCAACAATGCTGGCTGATTCGAGGGTTAATTCTGATTCAATATCTTCTAATTTTGCGGACATAAGCAACTCTGCTTCTGCATTGCCAACTTTTATTTCATCATTGAGGTTATTAGTTGTGCTGTCTTTATTGCTGTCATTAGTTGGTTTAGCGTGATCATCGACACTTTTTTGCGTGGCAGATTGTAATGCAGACTCGTCTTGCGAAGGGTTTGATGATTGGAGTGCATAATTTTTTGTCTCTTCATTTGAAGTGTTTTTTTGCTGCAATGCTTTGCCTTCTTTATCTTTAGCAGAAGGAGCCTTCTGATAATCGTCAAGGGATTGTTGCAACATTTTTTTTCTAGGCGAGTGCGGTGGAGGACCTTCAGATACAATGGCTGACGGCTCACGAGAATTTTGATCTTGCAATACCTTGCCAAACTGTTGATTAGACTCAGAAGCACTCATTGAGTTTGATCGCGTACCTGTGGCAAAAGCGGCAACTTCTGATTTAGCTGTGGCAACATGTTGCATCATTATTTTTTATCCCTCGAACTGAGACATTTTGGCTAATCCACTGACTTATAAGCTATTTATTCTTGTATATGCCATTTTTAATTAGCAAATCTGCTGTAAGTTCAGTTTTAAATTAACGGTGATATTGTATATGTATGTTTGACTCAGCAAAGACCATTCCAACTTTTACTTTGCAACCTGTATTCACTTACGCATAAATTTTTGCAGTGACAGTTCATCAAGCATTATTTGTTCTAGTTTATCCTCACGTTTTAGTTTGGCTTTGTGCTGCTTATCCAGCAACATTTCTACTGCTTTACGTTTTCGTTGTTGTGCCATCCATAACAGCCGCCTTTGTTCTGCTACCCTTACTGCTTGATTTAAAGTATGCAATTGCATTTCACAGGCTTTATCTAACTTGCCAATAAATTGCTGATGTTGACCAAAAGTGACACTACCAACGCCTTGTTTTGCGCGCTGCTGAGCTTCCCGTAAATAATCTAAACGATAATTTTCCAATCCAGAAAGTTTCTGCTTATTGTCTTGGGCAAACTGTTGCGCCAACTGAAAATCTTGTACTAATTTTTGTTCTTTTCGTCGCTCCCAATCTGCGACCATCTGTAATTGAGATTGCGCCATAAGTTAATCCTTAGGCTGAGCCCAATTTGCCCAACCCACCACTTAACGTGGCCATGTCGGCAGTACTATGTTCAAAATCGATAATTTGTTGCATGCCTTGCTGTAAAAAAGCATTGATAGCCGGCTCAGCATTAATGGCTAAGTCAATTCTTGGGTCAGTGCCTTTGCTATAGGCACCAATACTGATTAAGTCACGGTTACGTTGGTAAGTAGAATACACCTGGCGAATACGCCTCGCCCCTTGAATATGCTCTTCAGATACCACCATAGGCATAACACGACTAATAGAACCTTCAATATCAATCGCCGGATAATGTCCTGAATCGGCTAAATCTCTGGATAGTACAATATGTCCGTCTAAAATAGCTCTTGCCGCATCCGCTATGGGATCTTGTAAATCATCTCCCTCAGTCAATACAGTGTAGAAAGCCGTAATCGAACCTTGATTTTCACTGCCATTACCGGCTCGTTCCACTAATGCTGGTAATCTGGCGAATACCGAAGGCGGATAGCCTTTCGTGGCAGGGGGCTCACCTACAGCTAGGGCAATTTCACGTTGCGCCATGGCATACCGTGTCAGGGAATCAATCAGTAATAATACGTTTAAACCTTTGTCTCGAAAATACTCGGCAATAGTGACGGCGGTTTCACACCCTTTTAAGCGCATCAATGGCGACGTATCGGCTGGCGCTGCTACCACCACTGACTTTGCACGTTCCTCTTCACCCAAAATATCTTGAATAAACTCTTTGACTTCTCTGCCCCGTTCTCCCACTAACCCAACAACAACCACATCAGCTGCGGTACCTCGAGTCATCATGCCCATCAATACGCTTTTACCTACGCCACTGCCGGCAAATAAGCCCATACGTTGGCCCAAACCAACGGTTACTATAGAATTAATGGCTCTGACACCCACATCTAAAGGTTGGGTAATAGGTTTACGCAGCAAGGGATTCATTGGCGGTCTAGATAAGGGGACACGCTTTTCGGCTTTGATAGGGCCTAAGCCATCCAAAGGTTGACCATTGCCATCGACGACACGGCCAAGTAGCTCCATACCTACGGCTAAACCTTGTTCACGGTTAAGTGGTTGTACACGTGAACCTGGCACAATACCCTTGACCGCTTCTGTGGGCATTAAATAAGTGATATTTTCGGCAAAACCTACCACTTCTGCTTCGATTTCACCTTCTATGGTTTGGATCAAGCACTGACTACCCACAGGCATTTGACACCCTACAGCTTCAAGAGTCAGCCCTATACCGCGCACGAGTTTGCCGCTGGCAACAATGGGTGCTTGTGGCACTTGCTCTTTTAGCCGTTTTATTCTTTCTAACATAGCTTCTGACATATATTATTTGTCGCTTTCGCTAATGTGACTCAAACCTTGTTCCAACAGAAATTTGTCGATGACATCTTTAACTCGCCGCTCTACCGTAATATCTACTGCATTGGATTGGGTCACAATCTCACATCCGCCCGCTGACAATTCAGGTGATTCAATAAAGTCCCAGCGATGTTTAGTGATTTCTTCGGGGCTAAAATGGTTATTCACCAGTTCAATATCATCGGGGTGTAAATGAATTTGATAATGTTTTTCTTTAATAGGTAAAGCTTTTAAACCTTCGCTTAAAGCCTGAAAAATAAGATCAGTATTGGTTTTAACTTCACTGCGAATGACGCCTTTAGCCAGACTCACTGCCAATAACACCAACTCTTTCTCTAATGCTTGCTCGACCTTTGCCACTGGATCCTGAATGCTATCAATCAACGCGGTCCAACTGGCCAAATGTTGCTGCATTTGCTCTTCGCCAGTGACTAAACCTTGAGTGGTGCCCTCTTCTAAGCCTTTGGCGAATCCTGCTTCGTGTCCTTTAAGTAATCCTTCTTCCGAGCCCTGTGCATGACCTTCCTGCTGACCTTGAGTAAATCCTTCTGCATGGGCCGCAGCTCGAATGGCTTCAATTTCTTCAGCAGTGGGGGGTAATACTTCTACTTCAGGTTCAGGCGGCTCATATTTCCAGTTTGATTTACGATTGAGTGCGTTAGTTACCTGATTATCTTGGCTTATATTCGAGTCTTCTACATAGGGTAAATCCCAAGCTTTGAATTGATCGTCTTGTGTATGTTCATGCTCGCTTTCATGCTCGCTTTTTTGCTCACCCTGTTGCGAATTCTCTTGCTCATCAACGGTCATACTCGATATGCCTTACAACAATCATCTAGATTACAAGAATTCATCGCCACCACCGCCGCCGAGCATAATTTCACCGGCGTCAGCCAAACGTCTGGCCACTGAAAGTATCTCTTTTTGAGCAGTTTCGACTTCACTAATACGCACAGGCCCCATAGCTTCAAGATCATCAAGAAGCATTTCGGCGGCACGTTTAGACATATTTTTAGTAATTTTATCTCTAAGTTCGGTTTCCGCACCTTTAATGGCTTTAAGTAACGCATCTTGTTGCACTTCACGCAAGATAGCCTGAATCGCTCTGTCATCCACATCTGCCAAGTTATCAAACACAAACATTAAGTCTTGGATCTGTTGACTCATTTCTTCGTCTTGTTCGCGAATGGCATCCATTAACTGGCCTTCAATATTGGTATCAAGGTAGTTCATGATATCTGCCGCAGACTTCAAGCCGCCCATTTTCGCTGCTTGTGTTCCCGCTTGACCGGCAAACTGTTTCTCCATAATTTCGTTTAACTCTTGTAATGCGGCAGGTTGTACTTCCTCTAAATTCGCGACTCGCATCATTAAGTCCAAACGCACTTTTTCTGGGAACTGACTGAGAATTTCGGCTGATTGCTCAGCATCCAAATAGGACATAACGATAGTTTGAATTTGTGGATGCTCGTTACGAATAATACTGGCCACTTGTTT
>Ga0115567_10001443_pt1 | contig 23770 bp, 21 predicted proteins | sample COGITO_mtgs_1204_2_FD_88679 | JGI IMG/M metagenome (GOLD analysis project Ga0115567, IMG submission 88679) | Pelagic marine microbial communities from North Sea - COGITO_mtgs_120412 | ecosystem: Environmental > Aquatic > Marine > Epipelagic | place: Germany:Helgoland, sampling site Kabeltonne... | reverse complement strand
TCAGTCTCCGGCCCATAATTCATTCCGAACATGACGGCGGACCGCGCTGCGGGCCATAAGGCCTGCGGATGCTCGCGCCGTTCCAGAGTCTCCGCCATCCAGGCCATGGATCCATGCCGTCCCGCTTTGACAAATTCGCGCAAATGCGCACCCGGTTCCGGACCGAAATCGGACAGGTTGGCGATATGCGGCGGGGTGAATCCCAATGCTTCCGCACGGCGGGTCAGCGCTTTCAGAGGGTCTTTGGGTCTGGACGCCATGGCTGTGCCTATCGTGCGTACAGACTAAAAGTCCAGATCACCATAGTGGCGCGGCGGGCGGATGCCGGGAATGCGGTCTTGCAGGAAGGGACGGAAGGTCGGGCGAGATTTGATCCTTTGATACCATTCCTTAACGCCTGGAAATTCGCGCCACGGGATCTCATCAAGATAATCCAAGCAGGAGATATGCGCCGCTGTCAAAATATCGGCGAGGGTGAAGGCGGGGCCCGCCAGGCCGTCGCGCAGGCTAAGTAACCATTCGATATAGGCCATATGATCGCGCAGCGCCGCGCGGCCTTCGCGCAAAGTGTCTGGGTCGGGCGTCCCGCCAATGACGACAGTCTCCAGCTTCTCCGGCAAAATCAAAGCATTGACTTCATGGTCAAACCGTTGCCCGAACCAGGTGCAAAGACGCCTGACTTCCGCGCGGCAGGCCCGGTCTCCGGGCATAAGCGCATTGCGCGCGCTGGCCTCATCCGCATATTCGCAGAGTGTCTGGCTGCCGACGATGGTAATGGTTCCCGATGACGTCACGTCCGTCAGGATCGGCGGCGTGTCCTCGACTGAGAGTGACAAAAACTTATCATCCGGTGCCCACGGATTGATCTCGACCTCGCGCAGTTTCAGCTTCTTCTCGGCAAAAGCGAGGCGCACGGCGCGGCAGCCGGGATGGAGCGGATAATGGTACAGGGTACGCATTCGTGCGTCCTAGCGCAAACATGGAAAACGAAGCTTTAAAGGATAGGGTTAAGAGCTGCTTTAAGCACTACTTTTAAGCATCACTAAAACGGATATTTCCATGCGCTTGGGCGCAGCCAGCTGGATGCGGGTGAATGAGGATATCCGCAGCAGGAAAAGCTGTCATCAGTCGCGTTTCGGCTGCTACCACAATATCGTGGCTTTCCGAGAGCGATAAATGCGGGTCCAAGTCGAGCCGCATTTGCATGTGCAAATGCGGGCCCGCCGCACGAGTGCGCAGGTTTGTTACGGCGCGAATGCGCGGGTCGGCCATAACGCGGGTAATGACCAGTTTACGCTCGCCCGGATCAAGCTCGCGGTCCATAAGTTGCGCCCAAGCCAGCTTGGCGACCCGGTAACCCGTATAAAGTAGCCACCCCGCCATGATAATGCCGACCACCGCATCGGCCCAATGCGCGTCGGTAAATGTGGCAATCGCCAGACCCGATATAACAAACAGATTGCCCAGCAGATCGGCAAAATAATGGGCCCGGTCGCCGCGAACGGCGATAGAGCCCGTCGCGCGGATCGCCCAGCTTTGCGCGATCAGCAGCCACAGCGTCAGGATGACGAAAAATCCCATCACAACAATCGCGATTATCGATCCGTCAATGGCATGCGCGTGGTCCGCGTGATTGTGATCCATGCCTGTGTCGCCGATTAACGCGCCCGTCGCGACGCCAAACAAATGAAAAGCCGCTAGCCCGATCAGGCAGACCTGAAACACGGCGGAAAAACTCTCTGCCTTGCCAAAGCCGAACCGATAATTCTCAGTGGGCATGCGCGCGGCAAATCGCACGGCGATGAAGGAGCTCCCCGCAGCGACCATGTCGAGCGCGCTATGAACAAGAGAGGACAGGATGCCGACCGACCCTGTTAGGGTGAACAGCCATAGCTTGCCAATCGCCATGACAACGCCCAGCGCCAGCGCCAGTGCGGTAATGCGGCGGGTAATGACGGCGGACCCTTCCGGTGACAGACGGCCGGGACGGCCTTTGCGGTCGGGCAAGTCGAACCGGTCATCGCGGCCGCCATCCTTTTCCAATGCGCGCGCGACGTCTGTTTCTGTGGGGCCATAAGCGGACATGCGCGGGACAATACCACAGATGCGTCGTTATACCATTACTTTTACAGCGTGTTGATTGGTGAGTTGGCGTGGAGCGCTGGATCGGTCTAAGGACGGGTGAGATAATCTACATTGGAAATTTTTATGATACGCGCTCTTCTCTTGGCAACGTCCGCAGTGGCCTTCGCGGCCTGTAACCCGGCGGCGGAAACGTCGTCCAAACACGTATCGGATGCTGTTGCGAAGGCACCTACAATATCCGCAGCGTCTCGCGACACAATCCCTCACGCGCAATTGCCAGAGACGGTCATGCCGTCCGCCTACCGGATTGACGTGACGATTGATCCCAAGGCCGATGCAATGAGCGGGACCGTCGAAATAGACGCAGAGATGGTGGAGGCCGGGAATGGATTCTGGATGCACGCCAAGGATATGTCGATTGAATCTGCATCGATCACAATTGACGGTCAGGATTATCCGCTCTCGGCAGACGCCGTACCGCTGGCCGACGCGCCGTCGGGACTCGTTTGGATGGGCGCGGCAGAAACGCTGCCCGTTGGAAATGGCGTAATCAACATCGCCTACACGACGCCCTATAATATGAATCTAAATAGCGCCTATAAAGTCGCGCGCGGCGACGATGCCTATATTGTCACGCAGATGGAACCGCTCGGCGCGCGCGAAGCGTTTCCGGGCTTTGATGAGCCGAAATATAAGCAGCCTTTCACGCTCTCAATCACCTCGCCATCGGACAATGTTGTCGTGTCCAACACGCCGCTTATGTCTGAAACCGATGCGGGCGACGGCATGACAAAGCACACATTTGCGCAGACCCGCCCGCTGCCGACTTACCTCGTCGCCTTTGCCGTCGGGCCGTATGATGTGGTCGATTACGGCATGATCCCGCCCAACGATGTACGTAAACGCCCGTTGGCGCTACGCGGCCTCGCCGCAAAGGGCGAAGGCAAGCGGCTTGATTATGCGCTTGAAAACACGAACGGGATATTGTCCGCGCTAGAAGGTTATTTCGGGACCGAATATCCGTATGAGAAGCTCGATCTGATTGCCGCACCGGAATATGCATTTGGCGCGATGGAAAATCCGGGGCTGATTGTTTACCGCGAATCGCTGCTCTTGCTGTATGATGACGCCCCGCTGTCGCAAAAACGCAGCTATGCTCGCGTCCACAGCCACGAACTCGCCCACCAATGGTTCGGCAATCTCGTCACGCCCGTCTGGTGGGAAGACATCTGGCTCAATGAAGCCTTCGCGACCTGGATGGGCAATAAGGGCCTGACTTTGTGGCAGCCGGAGGGTAATTTCGACAATACGACCCTGAACGCCTCTCTCGGCGCGATGAACATCGACAGCCTCTCGACTACCCGCAAAGTTCGCGAGCCGCTGGACCGTTCCGAAAATGTGATGGACCAGTTTGACGGCATTACCTACCGCAAGGGCGGCGGCACGCTCGACATGTTTGAAAGCTTCGTCGGCGAGGAGAATTTCCAGAAAGGCGTGCGCCTGCATATGGAGCGTTACGCCGACAAGGTCGCCACGGGCGATGATTTCTTCCAGTCCATCGCGGACGGGTCCGGCAATCCGGATGTCGTCGCCGCGATGAAGAGCTTTGTCGACCAGGAAGGGCTCCCGCTTGTGACGGCCAAACTCACCTGCGATGCAGACGGAAACAGCACTGTGTCGTTGTCGCAATCGCGATATGCGCCGCTTGGCTCAGACATTACGCAAGGGCAGCAATGGGACATTCCGGTTTGTATTGATCTGCTCAAAGACGGCGATGTGACAAAACAATGCACCCTGCTGACAGAGCCGACGGGGCGTCTCACGTCTGACGTCGATTGCGCGGATGCCGTCATGCCCAATAGCGATGCGGCGGGCTATTATCGCTTCACGCTAGATGCCGATGGTTGGTCCGCTCTGATGGAGAACCTCGACAAGCTCTCCACAAAAGAAGTCCTGTCCGCACAAGACAGCCTCGTCGCCGCCTTCCGCGCTGGCGAAGTCGATGCCGAAACGTTCCTCTCCGGCATGGAAGCGTTCGCCGCGCATCCGGACTATGAGGTGGCGTCCGGCTCGACGGAATTGCTCAGCTTTATCTATGACGAATTTCCGGATGCACGCGACGGTCTGGCCGCGCATATTCGCAGCACTTACGCCAAACGCTACCGTGATAATCGCGGGAAAGACACGATCGAGGGCAACCTTCTGTCGCCGTCGCTCGGCGCACTCCTAGCCACGGCCGGGCGGGATCAGGAAGCGAAGAATTACCTCATCAAACAAGGCTCGGTCTATCTGGGACTCGATAATTATGACGCGGACCGCCGTGCGCGCGTGCCTAGCAATGTGCTCAGCAGCGCCTTCCGCGAAACCATGCGCGCCCGCACCGAAGCCGCGTTCGATCCTCTGCTAGAGCTCGCCTCCAATGGCTCGCCGCTCGAAAAAGGCGCCGCGCTGGGCGCGCTAGCGGCCACACCGGACAGCGATCAAGCCGAGCGTCTGCTCGCCATTGCCATCGCTGAAGACAGCTCGCTGACCGGACGCCAAAGTGGCCGGATTATTGGCGGTTTGATGGGGAATGACGCGCACGCGGATATGGCGTGGGCGTGGTACAAAGCGAATTTCGACGATTACATGGTTCGCAAAGTGCCTGATGTTCGCCGCGGCGGCGCGCCGTCGATGGCTGGCGGGTTTTGCTCCCTTGATAAACGCGATGAGGCGCGGGAGTTCTTTATGTCTAAATCCGAGATCATTCCCGGTTACGAGCGCAGCCTCGCGCAGGCGGTTGAACGCATCGAACTTTGTGCGGCTTTAAAAGAGACGCAGGGACCGTCTTTGGTCGCGGCGTTAAACAAATAGGGTCTATTGCGCGGCGCGTAATTTACCACCGACAGGACGGCGCGGCGGCGCGCCGTTCAAGGTACGGGCAATGCGGCGGGCCATGGGTTTGGGTCCGTCCAACCCATCCGGTTCGACGAGGCTGACCTGTATCATATCCTCGCTCCATTCCTGGCGCAGCGCCTCTGACAATGTACGGGACGCGTTGCGCAGCATTGTTTTCAGCGCGCCCGCGAGCGTTTTCTTCCCCATTCGCTGTCCGACGATGACGAACCGTCCCTGCGTTTCGAACAGATAAGGATGCGCGACCTTGCTAAGATTAGTCAGCGCCGACACATAGCCTTCGAGTGTCTCAGGCGGGCCGGCACGGTCGGGCCGATAATTCATCAGCACCGCATTGATCGCGCCAAACTTCTCGACACCTTTTTCAAAAACAGGGCGAATATTGTCGATATCGGTCGGATTGCAGCGGCTCGCGCAGGTCGCATAATCGGGTAATTCGTTGCACACAGATTCAAGGCTGGAGAGGGACGGGGCCCCCATCACAATGTTCCATCCGGCGCGGCCCAACCTGATTGCGCAAGCTTTGCCTAGAAGAGACGTTGCGTCAGCGATAAAGATTGTCCGGGCCATACCTTATCAACACGCCGGGCTCAGTCTTGGTTCCGCTCAAGTCGATGTTGCGACATGATATGCGCAGTGGCCCGTAACGCTTTGCTAACCATAATTCGGTTACCTGCGAAGCCATGACCTGGTGGCAAGCCCTACTTCTCGCGCTCATTCAGGGCCTGACCGAATTTCTACCGATATCGAGCTCCGCTCATCTGATCCTGCCTCAGGTCGTGTTTGGCTGGACCGAACAGGGCGTGTTGATCGATGTGATGGCGCATTTCGGAACGTTGTTTTCCGTGCTGCTTTATTTTCGTAAAGATGTGGCCGAGATGCTGGTCGGGCTCGGCGATTTGCTCCGCCGCCGCCTCACGCGCGGCTCGGTTCTGGCCCTTAATCTGATCGTAGCCACGCCGCCCGCACTGATCATTGGCGTGATCTTGGCGAGCGGCGGCTGGGACGAGGCGCTCCGCAATCCGGCGATCATTGCGGCGGCCACCATTATTTTCGGCATCGTGCTGTGGCTGTCTGATATTTTGGCGAAACAGTCGCGCGATATGGACACGCTGACCTGGCGCGGCGCGTTCGGTATGGGGCTGGCGCAGATCATCGCCTTCATTCCCGGCACGTCGCGATCCGGCATAACCATGAGTGCGGGCCGCGCAATCGGCCTGTCCCGCGAAGCCGCCGCGCGTTTTTCCATGCTGATGAGCTTGCCTGTCATCGGGGCTGGCGGATCCTATGCGCTGCTGAAGCTGGCGTCGGGTGAGGATACAGGCGGCGCGACATTGGGGCAGGGACTGTTGGTTGCGGGCTTGTCTTTCGTCGTTGCTTACGCCGCGATTGCCATATTCCTGAAAATCGTCACCCGGATCGGGTTTTTACCGTTTATGATTTATCGCCTCGCCCTCGGAATAGGGTTAATTTTATGGATATTGGCGAGTGGTTAGCCGTGTAATGCCCTTCACGGGCGAGCGCACTCGACAAGGGGGGCAAGATCGCCCAAGTGAGTCGCTATGAGAATTTGGTTGGCGCTCCTCTTCACTTTGACATCCGCTGTCTGTGCATCGGCGCAGTCGGCTCGCGCGCCCGGTGTGAACGCGGCGGAATTACATCAGCGCGCCATCCGGCTCATAAACGAAGAGCCGAATATGACCGGCATGGCGCTCGCCATTGTCGAAGACGGCCAGATTACGTTCGCGCATGGGTATGGCGAAACGCAGCGCGGGACGGGCCGCCTGGTCAATAATGACACGATCTTTCGCTGGGCGTCCGTATCCAAAGGTGTCGCCGCCGCGACGCTTCTGGGGTTGGTCGAACAACATGTTGTCGATCCTTCCACCCCGATTGAGACATTAGCGCCATCGCTGCATTTACCGCCGACCAATAATAAACACGACATTGTTGATTTGCTCTCGCACCGTATCGGTATCAGCCGCAACGCCTATGACCGCAGCATTGAGAGCGGGCGCAATGCCAAAGATCTGCGCGCGAAGTTGGCGGGGCTGAATTATGTTTGTCCGCCCCGCACCTGCCACACCTATCAGAACGTGACTTTCGATGCCGCCGCTGAAATCATTGAGGAAGCAACAGAGCTGCCCTACAAAACCGTGGTCCAGCGCGAAGTGTTTGATCCGCTCCAAATGCGCACGGCCAGCCTGACGATGGAAGCGATGACGCATAGCCGGAATTGGGCGCGGCCACATAATCGCAACGGGCGGCAGATCAGCCGCGTCAAGCCCACATACTACCGCGTCCCCGCAGCGGCGGGCGTTAATAGTTCGGTCGTTGACCTGGCCAAATGGATGACAGCGCTGATGCCGCCTAAGATTGGCAAACCGATCAATACGCCGTTCCCGCTGGAGCGCCTGATGGCGATGCAGACGCCGATCGTCGCCACGCCGCGCGAAGAACGCTATATGGATAACCGCTTCCACTCATTGCGAAACAGCCATTACGGGCTGGGTTTGCGGGTCTATGATTATGAAGGCCACAAGGTCGTTGGTCACCGCGGCGGTGTCGAAGGCTACCGTTCGCTGATCCTGTTCGATCCCGAACTCCGCTCCGGCATCGCGGTCATGTGGAACAGCCCACACAGCCAGCCCATCGGCTTGCAAATGGAATTTATGGACCAGCTTTACGGCCTGCCGAAGCGCGATTGGTTGCGCCTCGGCCCGAAAAAGACGCGCAGCTAGCGCGTCCTAGCTAGCGCGCCCTAACTAAGCTCGCCCCGGCTAACTCGCCGTCGCGCGCAGCATCCACGCCGTTTTCTCATGCAGCGTCACGCGCGGGGCAACCACATCCGCCGTCGCATCATCGCCCGCCGCTTCAGCCGTCCGCAGCACCTCGCGCGCCGTCTTGGCGACCTGTTCGTGACCCTTGGCAAGCGTTTCGACCATCGTTTTCCAATCCGGCGGATTGTCGCCTTCCTCGCTCAGGGAGGCCAGCTTCGCCATCTGCGAATAGGACCCTGGCGCGTAGAAACCGAGCGCTCGAATACGTTCGGCCAGCTCGTCGGACGCCGTCCACATTTCCGTATATTGCTCCATAAACAGTGCATGCAGCTGCTGAAAATGCGGGCCTTCCACATTCCAGTGATAGCCATGTGTTTTGAGGTAAAGCGTATAAGTGTCGGCCAGTAGGCGCATGAGCGCTTGCGCGGAATCTTTACGGTCTCCGGCGTTGATGCCAATATTAATATCCATGATCTGTCCTTTCTATTCTGTATTAGAAATATAGGAACGTTGCCCGGATAAGTCAGAGGTCAGCGGTTGATGAACCCAGCAATATTTTCGCAGGCCCGCGTGATCTGATCCATCGACGCGGCATAGGACAGGCGCAAATGGCCCGCCGCGTAAAACGCAGAACCGGGCACGGTCGCAACGCCGGCGTCTTTCAGCAGCGCCATGGCGAGATCGGCGTCGGTCTCGAAGCCCTTGGCCGCAATCACGTCTTTGCAGTCGGCAAAGACGTAGAACGCACCGTCCGGGACGGCGCAGGGCAGACCCGCCGCGTTCAACGCCTTCGTCATGGCGAGACCGCGCGCGCGATATTGCGCCCGCCAGCCGTCAAGGAACCCATGCGGTCCGCTCAACGCCGCGACAGCCGCCCACTGGCTGATGGAGCAGGGGTTGGAGGTCGTCTGGCCCATGAATTTTCGCATCGCGTCGATTAGCCATTTCGGTCCAGCCCCATAGCCGATCCGAAAGCCCGTCATCGCATAGGCTTTTGACACGCCGTTCATCGTGAGAGTGCGGTCTTGGAGATCTGGAGCGACGCTGGCCATGGTCGCAAACGTCGCGTCACCAAAGACCAGCGCTTCGTAAATGTCGTCGCTCAGCACCATGACTTTGGGATGCCCCCGCAAGACCTCCGCCAGCGCGCCCAACTCCGCTGCTGAATACACCGCGCCCGTCGGATTACTCGGCGAATTGAGCATCAGCCAGCGTGTAGCGGGCGTGATCGCGGCCTCTAGCTGGCTCGGCGTGATCTTGAAATCCGCCCCGCCCGGCAAGATGACCGGAGTCGCCCCCGTCAGCTTGACCATGTCGGGGTAGCTGACCCAGCAGGGTGCGGGGATGATGACCTCATCGCCGGGTCCAACCGTAACGGCGAGCGCGTTCCACAGCACAGCCTTGCCGCCCGGGGAGACATTGATCTGCGCGGGCGTAAAGGACAGCCCATTGTCCCGCGCGAATTTATCGCAAATCGCCTGCTTCAACTCAGAAATACCATCGGCAGCCGTATAGCCCGTATGCCCGTCCGCCATGGCTTGCGTGGCCGCGTCAAGAATATGCGAAGGCGTGTCGAAATCGGGCTCGCCGACACTCAGGGAAATCACCGATTGCCCGCCCTCGCGCATGTCGCGCGCCGCCTGCGTCATGGCCATCGTCGCACTGGTGGCGACCTGCTGTATTCGATCTGAGAGTTGCATAGTGATGGCGGTGTTACGCCGCCGCTGATAAGCCCGCAATATGAGCTTTCGCGAATCTCTTACTCTGTTGATGATTTGCACCATTTGGGGTCTGCATTTCGTGGTAATGCGCTCGGCCATCGGCGATGTCGGTGTTCCTCCGATTTTCTATGCCGCTCTGCGGATGAGCCTCGTCGCGTTGCTGATGTCGCCCTTCCTGCGCTGGCATAAGGGGCAGATGCGCTACGTTCTGATTGGCGGGCTTGGCTTTGGGGCGCTAAATTACGCATTTATGTTCCCCGCCATGGGGATGACGACCGCCAGCGCCGCCGCTGTCACCATCGAACTCTACATGCCATTTTCAGTCTTGCTCGGCGTGATCCTGCTGGGTGAGCGCATTAAGGGCTGGTCCTGGCTCGGCATTGGGCTCGCCTTTATGGGCGTGGTCATCATCGGACTATCCGGGACGCGTGAAGCGGCCGGTCCATTATATGTTTACGGCATCGGCCTGATCGCCTGCGGCGCGCTCAGCGAGGCCTGCGGCGCGATCGCGGTGAAGCGAACCTCCGGCATTCGCCCGTCCCAGCTCGTCGCTTGGTTCGCCGTCGTCGGCACGGTTGTGCTCTGGCCGTTGACGCTGCTCCTTGAAACGGAGCAGTCGTCCGTCTTTGCGCCCGATATCCGCTGGCAGTTCGCCGGCGCGCTTCTCTACTCTGTCCTGTTGGTCAGCATCCTCGCCCATGGGTCCTATTATTGGCTGCTCTCGCGTCTGCCGATTCAAGTGGTTACGCCCAGCGGATTGCTGACAACGGTCATCGGGGTCGCGGGCGGCCTCATTATTCTCGGCGAACCCATCACGGCGGGACTCTTGATCGGAGTCGCGGTAACCTTGTCGGGCATTGCGATTGTCATTTGGCGCGGGAATCGCCGCGCGGTGAGAAAGACCAAAATGGTCACGCCAGTGCCATAATCCGGACATGGCGCGTCAGCATAAGGCGGCCATGGATGATTATTTCACATTGACCCATACGCGCCGCCGCGACGGGCGATCCTTTGAACGGTGCGTCTTCTGGACCGTTCTGGGACTGGCGATGATTGTTTTTATCGCCGCTTAACCCGCATGAAAATAGCGTGACAAAGCGGTAAGCGGTGCAAGCCGCGCCTTGGCCTGCGCGCGAACCCTGCTAAGCGGGGGGTGTGGCGGGGTCTTCGGCATATGAGCATGGGTTGTACGCGCCCACGGGTGGGGCGTTTTCGCCCTATCACGACCCTGACCCGATTGCGGATTTTTTCGAGGATGACAGTCAGCGCGGAACCGGGACGGTTATTGCTGCGCTGATGGTTCATGGCGCACTGTTTCTGGCGCTGTCGTCAAACTTCGTTATTCCCGATTTGAAACCGGACGAACCAGAGGTCGTGCCGGTGCAGATTGTCTCTTACGAAGCGCCGCAGCCGGACCCTGACCCCGCGCCGGAGGTCGACCCCGCACCCGTCATTCCCGTGCCGGCCCGCGCGCCTGCGCCCACCCCGACCCCGACTCCCACGCCGCCGCCGCCCGAACCTGACCCTGAGCCCGAACCAGAACCAGTGCCGGACCCTGAGCCCATTCCTGAGCCAGAGCCAGAGCCTGAAATCATTCCTGAACCAGAGCCAGAGCCCATTCCAGACCCTGAGCCAGAGCCAGAACCAGAACCAGAACCAGAACCAGAGCCAACACCGCCGCCGCCAGAGGTTCTCTCGCAGCCTGTCATTGAGCCGGAGCCTGACCCCTTGCCCGTGCCGGATCCCATTCCAGAGCCAATCCCCGAGCCGGAACCTCTACCGGAACCGGAGCCGGATGTTATTCCTGACCCGATCCCAGAGCCCCTTCCGGAACCGATTATCGAGCCCGAGCCAATCGTCGAACCCGACCCGGTTATTGAGCCTGAGCCGGTCCTTGAGCCTGAGCCCGAAACCGAAGCGGAGCCCATCATTGAGCCAGACCCGCTCATCGAACCTCTCCCCGATCCGGTCCCCGCCCCTGTGATCGAGACGGAGCTGCCACCCGATCCCGCGCCATTTGTCACGCCCGACCCGGTCGAAGCCGAGCCGCGGCCCGGTATCATTACGCCCGAGCCGCCGACGGAAGAGCCGTTCATAGAAGAGCTTCCGCCGCTGGCAGAGCCGGAGATTATTGAGCCGGACGTTCCCGCGCCCGCGCCCGTCGTCGACCCCGACCCTGTGAGTGAGCCGGAACCGGAGCCTCTACCCGCGCCGATAGAGCCTGAAATTATCACGCAGCCTCAGACCATCCTCGCCTCGCCCGACGCGCCCGAGACGATCATCGAGCAGCGCCGCGCCGTGACGGAGGAAGAGTCCGATCCGTTCATGGACTTGATGCGCCGCGACCGTGCGCTTGGGCCGGACAACAATGCTGATCCCGGGCAAGTGCGCCGACCCTCCGGAAATCCGTCTGGCAATCCGATATCCGGACCGGCATCGGGCGGCGGGAATATCGCCGCCCCTCCCGGCGGCGGGACGCAGCGCGCTGCGCCGGGCGCGGGCGGCTGGAATCTCGCGCCAGGCAGTTACGGCAATTCGCCGGGCGAGGGCTACGAAGGCATTAACCTGGATATGCGCTGCCGCGAAGCGGGCAAAACGCATGAGGAATGTCCCGAATATCTGCGCACATTTCAGGGCCGGGATAAGAACGGATTTGAGAGTTTTGACCAATATCGACCACGCGGGGTTGAGCGCGGCGGCACACCCGGTACGTCGCCTGGCTTCCGCCGCGGCAATGCGGTTGGCGCCAATATTGCGGGCGGTGCAGCCTTCGGAAATGCCCGTGTGGGCGATAACTCGATTAATGCGGGCGGGCCGTCGACGGGCGTTCTAGACGATGGGCCAGAAGTTGATTTCTCGAGGGAATTTCTCGGCAATCCTGTGGTCGTGCAAGACGATCCGTCGCGCCTGCGCGACCTTTTTGCCGAGCCTGAGGAGGAGGACGACATTTTCAAAATTGACGAGCTAGTCTTGCCGGAACCAGAGTCTGATGATGACTAACGCACGGTTGCCGCGTCCCGCCGCAATCCCTACAGGCGGCGCATGACTTACCCTTCCGGCGACCGTATTGATCCGCGTTGGCTTGACCGCGATCTTTATCCCGAATCCATCAGCGTGCGCCCGCGGTTTCAGGATCTGGACCCGCTGAACCACGTCAATAATGCCGCCATGGCCGCAATATTCGAAGATGCGCGCGTGCGCTTCAACCATCCGATGCGCCGCCATTTTCAGACCGATACGGTTCGCACGCTGGTGGCGGGGCAGACGCTGAACTATCTCAACGAGACACATTTGCGCCCTGATCTGACGTTCCATTTGGGCGTCGGCAAGATCGGGACCTCGTCCTGGGTAATGCCTGCCTGCGCCTATCAGGAGGAGACGCCGGTTCTGCTGGCCATGGCAACGATGGTCGCGACACAGGGCGGCAAAGCCTGTCCCATCCCGGAAACCCTGCGCGCCATGTTGGCCGACCGGCGGATGGCGCTGCCCGCATGAAGCCGCTCTACGGCGTGTTCGGCGCAGTCGGCCGCTGGCCCGATTGGCAGCGATTTTTCGATGCGTCGCGCCGTGGTGTCATCACGTCGTTCCTTGCGATGCTTTTTTGCTTTCCAGCGCTGTGGCTTGTCATGGTCGGGCTGGAGACAGAGCGCTCGGCGATCGCGGGGACTCCGGTTCCGGACTTTCAAATCGCCCCGTTCGTGCTGATTATCGGGCTGTGGCTGCTCTCTTTTCCAGCGACCTCCGCGCTGACGGCGATCCTAATGAACCGGACGGCGCAGCTGCCGCTCTGGTGGACGGCGCGGAATTGGGCGGTGACGCTCCTGTGCGGCGCGCTCGGCATTGTGTTTGTCGGCGTTGTCTTTCTCGGCGTCCCGACAATTATTGGCTATGGCGCGCTGCTCGCGGCCTATCTGGGCCTGCTGCCGATCGATATTCGGCTGGCGCAGCGGGCAGGAGGCTATCCCTTTGGCACGGCGGTGCTGATTGGGTGCGTGATCGTCTCGACGGGCATGTTGGTTATGCTGACCGGGCTGCTCCAGGTTATTCAGACGCCGTAGGTTCGTTTTCGTTTGCAAGGTCCGGGTAGGACACGCTGACGAGGTAGAGCCCGTCCGGGGGGCTGACAGGGCCGCATTGGGTGCGGTCGCGCGCGGCCAGAACCTCGGCCATATCGGCGCGATTCCATTTGCCTAAGCCCACTTCGACCAAGCTGCCGACCATGCTTCGCACTTGTTTGTGCAGGAAAGACCGCGCCGCAAATTCGCAATGTATTTCGTCGCCGACCCGGCTGACCCGCGCCATGTCCAGCGTCTTGACCGGGCTTTTCGCCTGACAGGCCGTATCGCGAAAGCTGGTGAAATCATGTTTCCCGACCAGCACTTGCCCGGCGTGGTCCATTGCGTCCGCGTCCAGCTTGACCGGCACGCGCCAGACCCGTCCGCGATCCAGCGCGAGGCGCGGTCGGCGGTCTAAAATGCGGAATAAATAGCGCCGCTCGCGGGCATCGAAGCGGGCATGAAAATCGTCATCCATGACTTCCGCGTCCAGCACGCTGATCGGATGTTCGCCGAGATGAAAATTGATCGCGTCGCGAACCTTGTCGGCGCGCAAATCCTTGACAAGCTCGACATGGGCGACCTGCGCCAGCGCGTGCACGCCGCTATCGGTCCGGCCAGAGCCGTAAACCTCGCGCGCGCCGCCATCCAGCTTGGCCACAGCCGCTTCGACTGCGCCTTGTACGGATGGGCCGTGGTCCTGCCACTGCCAGCCCATATAGGGACCGCCATCATATTCGAGGGTCAGTTTATACTTCGGCATGTCGCGCCTTTGAGACTTGTCTCGCCATTAAGACTAATCTGATAAGTCTAAACCACGCCGCCGAAGGCGGGGATTAGCGTTCTGAATATTCGACGACGGCTTCGGCGAGTTCTTCGTGCATGATCCACTCGTCCGTCTCTGTGTCCAGACGTCCGATCGCTTCGATCGCGCTTTGCGCGCCTTCCAGATCAATATCCAGATCCAGCTGTTCGGCGAGGCGGCGGCCGAGCTTGCTGTAATGCGCCTTGGCCGAGCTATCGCGTTTCCAGCCGACCACATCGGCGAGCTGTTGCGGTGTCATGCGGCGATCGGGCGCAACGGCGTGCGCGCTCAGCATCATATATTCTTTTTTATTCGGGCTCTGTGTCACCAGGGCTTGGAGATAGCCTTCCTGCGTCGCAATATGCGTCTCGCGGCGATCTTCTTTTAGCTCTTCCAAATGGCGGTCGATCCAGGCCTTAGCGGCTTCCAGATCCTCAAACGTATCGTTGTGGGCGAGGCCGCCATCCCCGGTCAGTAGCCGGGCTCCCGATTTATTGTGAACGATGGAATAGCCGTGATAGTCTTCAAATTGTCTTTTGCTCATCCGGACCTTTTAGCCTAAGATAATCCCTTTGACTACTGCCGTTCCCTGCAGAAATGCCGTGGCCGCCATTTTTGGTTTTCCGGCAGGCTGAACCTGCATGAGCCGCAGCGCGCCAGACCCGCAGGCGATCAACAAATCATCGTCCAAAACCTCGCCGGGCGCGCCTGACCCTTCCTCAGGCGTGGCGAGATGGATTTTCGTCCGCCGTCCCTCAATTTCGCACCACGCGCCGGGGAAGGGGGCAAGGCCGCGAATATGGCAATCCAGCTCTGCCGCTGGGCGCGTCCAGTCAATGCGCGCTTCGGCTTTGTCGATCTTATGCGCGTAGGTTGGCTGGCCGTCTTGCGGGACGGGCGTGATCGCGCCGCGCTCCACCGCGCCGAGAATGCGCGGCCACATGCCTGCGCCGATCTGCGCCATGCGGGTTTCCAGGCTCGCCGCCGTGTCGGTGGGGCGAATATCCATCGTTTCGGACAGCAGCACATCGCCCGTATCCAGCCCCTTGGCCATCTGCATGATCTGCACGCCCGTCTGCGCATCGCCCGCCATGATCGCGCGCTGGATCGGCGCCGCCCCGCGCCAGCGCGGCAGCAGCGAGCCATGCAGATTGAGGCAGCCATGGACCGGCGCGTCCAGCGCGCGTTGCGGCAAGATCTGCCCATACGCAACCACGCAGCCGACATCGGTGCCCAGCGATTCCAGATCATCGATCACAGCGGGTTTGCGAAAACTCTCCGGCGTATCGACCGGCAGCCCCATGATCTCGGCAAACTGATGCACAGGCGATTTCGTCAGCTTCTGCCCACGCCCCGATTTACGCGGCGGCTGCGTGTAAACGCGCAGGACGTTGTGCCCATTGGCGACAATCTCGGCCAGTGACGGCACAGCAAATTCGGGCGTACCCATGAAAACGACGTTGAGCGGCAAGGGGGATCCTGGGGTTGGTGTTTGCGGGGGAGATAGGGGAGGAAAGGGCGGTTGTCACGACGGTCTTCCTTCTCCCTCGAGGGAGAAGGTGGGGCGAAGCCTCGGATGAGGGTGTACTGAACTGACGTGGGTTCACCCTCACCCGCCTTTCAGGCACCCTCTCCCTCGAGGGAGAGGGAAGCGGCTCTCAAATTTCGCTTTCGCCCACACCTCTCCGTCCAACCGCCCCGCCCCGGACGGCAACTCGTCATGGCCCCTTGAAAAGCGGCACGAGCGCGGGCGTCTTCCGGTGACGGAAGACATAATATGGATACCGTTTTACACCGGGCAACGCCCGCGCGCGGTGATCGGCTATCCTTGCCGCCTCTTGCCAATGCTCATCCCGGCGGGGTCCGCGGCCTCGCCCCATCCCGCCGAACGCGGCGGGCGGAGGTTCTAGGCGCGCGCGGCCCGCGGGGACCGGCGATGACAACAGGCGAAAGACTAAGGGCGTCGCCGGATGCATAAGTCCGCCTGCCGCCCACTTGAAGATGCGCAGCCCTCCGGCGGCCGGGCGCAGGATGAACCTGACAAACGGCGCCCACCGGACGGCTCAAAGGATAATCCAAAGGCGGGACGTCCCCCGCACACAGTTCAAGCCCTATCGCCGGCCCGCCGCAATCGAGGATATGCCCCCTCGTGCCTGCAACGGACGAGAGTGAAAATGGGGGTGTTTGGGAAGGGGTGGATGGGATTGTGGGTTTTTTTGGGCAGGGGATAGTCTATTGAATTCAAAAGTCCGCTGAATTCAAAAAGTCCGCGTCTCTCTCATCGAACCCTACAGATAAATGGTGCAAGGCACCTTGCCGGAGTAGCAAAGAGAGGTGCACTAAAGTTCTCACATAGAAAAACAGGACGTTATTAAAACGGAGGCGGCTGGTCTATTTAGCGAAACTAGGTTTCATGAAGTTGTATCAGCATCATATTTTTAGTTCTGAACTGAAGCTTTTTCTTGGGTTTTTCCGTCGATCTTAGGTAGGGGGGTATCAAAAATTTTGTCAAACCTACCTTGAATTCTCTCTCGCAAATCCTTTGTCTTCGGGTCATCACGAAATTCAAATCCAGAGCCTCGCTTTTTTAAGCCTGGAAGAACTTGGTAATCAGAGTAATTCATAATTTATCCTATTTGCCCAAAGCCTTTGCGAGTGAAAAATCTATGGTTGTATTTCGAATCAAAATAATGCTTTCGTTTGACCCAAACAAAGCCTTCGGACTTCGAAATTACGGCCACATCCACAGGTCCACCAACGGTTTCCATCCCTTTCGAAACACGCCTCTTCATAGAGGTAAGATTCACTAGTGATTCTGCCATTTCAGCCAAATCGGGTTTTGGCATAAAGCGGACTAAGTCTTCAATCTCATTTCGGCCAGTCGCAACAACGTTTTCAAACCCATCTGTCTCAAGAGTTTTCTCAAACTCTTCTACGCCAGATTGATTTCTTTTTAGAAGTTCTTCTACCAGTTCGTCACTAGCTCCCGCTTCCTTAAGTGCATCAATAACGTCTTTTAGATAAGATGCCATACCCCATTTTGCCACATCTACAATATGTTTCCGTGTTGCCCCATCAAAACCATATAGAAACCTCTCAAGGACATCTCGTTGAGCAAATCCATAGACTGCTGCTGATCTATCCATCCTATCAATGTCGCAAAACTGAGTATGACGATATTTCAGCTTACCTCTGATAAAGCCATCGATCATGCATGAGTGCATCGAAGGAAAAATTTCATCTTCTCCAAAACCAGCAAAAACAAGACCGGAAGGACTTCCGTCAGGAGTGTCCTTTCTAATTAAGAGCCTAGAGACCTTCAAGACCAGATCATCTATTTCGCCTGATTTAGCTATTTCTGCACGTTCAACGTTGCTCAGAATGCTCTCAGTCAGTGCCTTCGTTAGCCTCTTTGGTGCTTCACCTCCTACAAAAGCGGCGTCTTCACGACCTTCCAAAAAGTGCGTTAGGGTTAGAATACGTCTTCGGACGGCGCTAAGATAAACTTGGTCTGAATCGATTTCACTTTCATATTCACCATCCGAACTCCGTTTGAAGCTTTCTAGTGCTACTTTCTGTAAATCTGAAAACGCTCCTTCAAAAACCATATTTAGGAATGGAAGGATGTGGGCGAGGGTGTGTTCTACCTTTAGTTTTGAAGGTGAATCTTTACCTATAGTTTGCAAGTAGGATAAGAAAGAGTCTCGAGCCTCTGAAACAGTATTAAAATCAAGTCTTTTTCGCCTAAATTCTTTAACTAGAACACCGACAGGCATATCCATATAATGCCCATCGCCGAAAAACATTACACCAAGAGGCTGTGTTGCTGATAGTTCAAACAGTTTGTCAGCGGACTCAAATGTCTTATGTTTTTCTTCAGCAGAAGATATAGTTACTGTTGAATCAGCAGCGAGTGCAACCGCCAGCTTATTTAGAATTGCTACTTCTGCTGTCATTTTAGTCGTCTACGTGATTCGGCTCGCTTACGCGACGAAAATTTTTACAGTTAAATCAAACATGTTATGGTTAATCTTTCCTTTACAAACATCAGTCGAGCATAGTGGTTATGACTATTACCCACCCCCAAACCATCGCCATCGACGGCACCTTCTCATCCGGCAAAGGCACGCTCGCCAAGCGGCTGGCAGCGCATTACGGTCTCGCCTGTCTCGACACGGGCAAGCTGTACCGTGCCACAGCCCGCGATGTGTTGGCGGCGGGTGTTTCGCTGGATGACGGCGAGGCGGCGGCGGAGATTGCGGCGAAGATTGATCCGTCTACCTTCAATGATCCTTATCTCAAGTCTGGTGAAATCGGCGCGGCGGCGTCGAAGGTGAGTGTGCATCCGCCCGTGCGGGCGGCGCTGCTGGCGTTTCAGCGGGACTTTGCGGCCAAAGGCGCGGTGCTGGATGGGCGGGATATTGGGACCGTGATCTGTCCCGACGCGGATGCGAAGCTGTTTGTCGATGCGGCGCCCGAGGTGCGGGCGGAGCGGCGCTATAAGGAACTCTTGGGCTATGGCGAGGATGTGACGCTGGACGGGGTGCTGGCGGACCTGCGCGAGCGGGATCACCGCGACATGAACCGCGCCGCCGCGCCGCTTAAGCCCGCTGTCGATGCGCACTTGCTGGATACGTCCGAGCTGTCTATAGACGCCGCCGTCAGCACGGCGATAAAGATTATCGACGCGGTGCTGGACGCGAAAGCGCAAGACAGCTGAGCCGCCCTTCCAAGGCGACCTCCTTTTTTGATTTCGTGAGTTTTAACAAACCCTGCTGTGTCGGCGGGGTAGTCCGCAGATCATGTGATCTGTCGGCAGGACCATATTTGGAAACCCCATGATTATCGAGGAAACCCTCAACCCGTCCACGGACGATTTTGCCGCTATGTTCGAGGCCGCTGTCGAAGCGTCCCCTATGCGCGAAGGCAAAGTTGTCGAAGGTATCGTCACGGCAATCGAAAAAGATGTCGTCATTGTTGACGTTGGCCTGAAAACAGAAGGCCGTGTCGAGCTGCGTGAATTTTACGAGCCCGGACAAGAGAATAAACTGAAAGTCGGCGACACGGTCGAAGTCTTTCTAGAGCGCATCGAAAACGCGCTTGGCCAAGCCGTTCTGTCGCGCGACAAAGCGCGCCGCGAAGAGAGCTGGGTCAAGATGGCCAAGTTCCACGAAGGCGAAGAGCCGGTCAAAGGCGTTATTGTTGGCCGCGTCAAAGGCGGCTTCACCGTCGATCTTGGCGGCATCAATGCGTTCCTGCCTGGCTCACAAGTCGATATCCGCCCTGTGCGCGACATTGGCCCGCTGATGGGATCCGAGCAGCCGTTCATGATCCTGAAAATGGATAAGAGCCGCGGCAATATCGTCGTCTCCCGCCGTGCGATCCTCGAAGAGAGCCGCGCCGAACAGCGTGCCGAGCTCGTCGCTCAGCTGCAAGAAGGCGAAGTGCGCGAAGGCGTGGTCAAGAACATCACCGATTACGGCGCATTCGTCGATCTCGGCGGTATCGATGGCCTGCTGCACGTGACAGACATGAGCTGGCGCCGCGTCTCGCACCCATCACAGGTGCTGAATGTGGGCGATACGGTTCAAGTCAAAGTCATCCGCATCAATCCTGAAACACAGCGCATCAGCCTCGGCATGAAGCAGCTGCAGGACGATCCGTGGAATGCAGCGGCCGCGAAATATATTCCGGGCACACGCCACACAGGCCGTGTCACGAATATTGCCGATTACGGTGCGTTCATCGAGCTGGAAGAAGGTGTCGAAGGTCTTGTTCACGTGTCCGAAATGTCCTGGACGAAGAAAAACGTCCATCCGGGCAAAATCGTCTCCACGTCGCAAGAAGTCGAAGTCGAAGTCCTCGACGTGGACGAAGAGAAGCGCCGCATCTCGCTTGGCCTCAAGCAGGTTCAAGCCAACCCATGGGATAGCTTCACTGACCGCTTCCCAATCGGCTCGACCATCTCTGGCGAAGTCAAATCCGTCACTGAGTTCGGTCTGTTCATCGGACTGGAAGACGATATTGACGGCATGGCCCACCTGTCTGACCTGTCCTGGGACAAGTCCGGCGAGGAAGCCCTCAAGGATTACAATAAAGGCGACATGGTTGACGCCAAGATCCTCGAAGTCGACGTCGAAAAAGAGCGTATCTCGCTCGGCGTCAAACAGCTGGTCAAAGACACGATGCCAGCCGGTGCCAAGTCATTCGGCAAGGGCAACACCGTCACCTGTACAGTCACCAACGTACAGCCAGCCGGCCTCGACGTCACCTTCGGCGAAGACGACACGGAAGTGGCGGCCTTCATCCGCAAGGGCGATCTGTCCCGCGACCGTTCCGAGCAGCGTCCAGAGCGCTTTGCTGTCGGCGACAAGGTCGACGCAATGATCACTCGCGTGGACCGCAAGACACGTCAGTATCAGCTGTCGATCAAAGCGCTGGAAATCAGCCAAGAGAAACAGGCTGTGGCGCAGTACGGCTCGTCCGACTCCGGCGCATCACTGGGCGATATCCTCGGCGCCGCTCTGAAAGGCGACAACTAGGCTTTCGGCTCACGCCGCGCCCAGATCGGGTGCAAACGCGACATGGCCTCCGCCCGGATTACCTGGGCGGAGGCTTTTTTTTGCTCAATTTCCGGATTGCGCTTGACGAAGTGCCAGTAGACACGGTTTACAGAGAGCATGCTAAGATCAGAGCTTATCGACACACTCCATGAGGAAAATCCGCATTTGACGCGGCGTGACATGGAACGTGTGGTGGCGGTTGTTTTGGAGACCGTGACGCAGACGCTGGAACGCGGTGCGCGCGTCGAACTCCGCGGCTTTGGCGCCTTTTCCGTACGCCACCGCAAGGCCCGCGCAGGCCGCAATCCCCGCACGGGTGAACCCGTCGCCGTGCCCGAAAAACATGTCCCCTTCTTCCGCACCGGCAAGGACCTGCGCGAGAAGATAGACGAGTCGCGCGACGCCTAATGGCGCCGATCCGGCCGGAAAACGGCGGATTGATCTTTCATTCAGGTTAATTTTGATTATGACGAGCCTGTAAGGGTGCCATGTCGGCGCGCGTAATTATGGGGACATTCATCCAATGGGTATGATTTCAGAATTCAAAACCTTCGCCATGAAGGGCAATCTTGTCGACATCGCGGTCGGCTTCGTCATGGGTAGTGCGTTCGCCACCGTGACAAAGTCCTTCATCGACGGCGTGTTCATGCCGCTGCTGCAGCCGGTCATGGGCGGCATTGATTTGTCGGAGTGGAAGATGGTTCTCGAAGAGCCGACACTCGCCGCAGACGGCACGGTTGTCGATCCAGGTTGGGTCATTGATTTCGGCGTGTTTCTGACGGCCCTGTTGACCTTTATTATCGTCGCTTTTGTTATGTTTCTGCTGATTAAGGGCATCAACAAGGCGAAGAAAAAGGAAGAAGAAAAGCCCTCCGCGCCGCCCGCTGAGCAGGTTCTTCTCGCCGAAATCCGCGATCTGCTCGCGCGTCAGAACACCAAGCTCTAAGCGACGTTTGCGACGCGCCATGCCAAGCCGCAGCGATCGTCGCTGCGGCTTTTTTGTTGGCGTCAACGTTGCGCGGGTGATTTTCGCATTTCGCGGAACCTTCTGCCCGCTATAGGGTAGTATCAGGGTCATATTTCGGAGTTTTCATGGTTAATCGCCGCGCATCATTCGGTCGCCGTTCTGTTCGCAGACGCGGCGGAGGGTTTCGCTGGCAGATCATGCTGGTCTTTGCAGTTGGCGCCGCGATCTATTATTTCGCCAATCAGGAAGAAGTGCCGTTTACGGGCCGCAATCAGCTTCGCACCATGGAACCTGCGCAGGAAATGCAGCTTGGCCTGCAAAGCTACCAGCAGATTCTCGCCGATAGCCGCGTTGTCAGTAATGGCCCCATCGTCGACACGGTGCGCGATATTGGCGCGCGGATTGCCCGCGCCGCCGCGCCGGAAGACCCCGGCTTTGAATGGGCGTTCAACGTGATCGACAGTGATCAGGTCAATGCCTTCGCGCTACCGGGCGGCTATACGGCCGTCTATACGGGCCTCATCCCGGTGGCGGAGACTGAAGACGGCCTCGCCGTGGTCATGGGCCATGAGGTCGGGCACGCGCTGGCGCATCATGGCGCGGAGCGCATGGCCCAACAGAACATGCAACAAATTGTCGGCGCAGGCGTCGCGATGGGCGCGGGCGGCATGGATGCGGGGGCGCAGCGGGCGGTGATGGGCGTGTTTGGCGGGATCAGCCAGTATGGCTATGCGCTGCCTTTCTCTCGCAAACATGAATCCGAAGCCGATTATATCGGCCTGATCCTAATGGCGCGGGCTTGTTACGATCCGCGCGAAGCACCCTTATTGTGGGAACGTATGGGCGCGGCAGGCGGCGCGAGCCCGCCCGAGTTTCAAAGTACTCACCCGAGTCCGCAAACGCGCATCAATGATTTTCAAACCTGGATGCCTGAAGCGGTTGAGGTCTATAACGATAACTGTCCGAGCAAAATTTCGCTGTAACAGCGCGCTCGCCACTCAGGCGTTTACTGCCCTGCGGCGGTGGCCAAGGCGAGTTGGTCGAGCAATGAGTTCAAGCGGTCCTGCTGCACAATGTCGTCCGCCTTTGCGGTTTGAGGCAGGTCAGCGTGCGGTCGGCCTGTGAGGGCCGCGCTCATCACATCGCTAAAGATTTCCGCTGGAATCTTGCCGCCCGTAATCCGCCGCATCGGCGTATTGGCGTCATTGCCGACCCAGACGGCCAAGGACACACCCGGCGCATAACCCACGAACCACGCATCGCGATTGTCATTGGTTGTGCCGGTTTTGCCGGCAACCATTCGTCCGTCGACCTGCGCGCGGCGGCCCGTGCCGCTCTGGACCGTATGCACCAGCATGCGGTTTACATGGCGCACCTCTTCGGGTGTAAGCGCGGCGCGCGGCGCGGCGTGTGGATGATAATAAAGTGGTGTGCCTTCTGCCGTGGCAATCGACATCAACCCATAAGGCGCAAAGGCGTCGCCGCCCGTGGCAAAGGGCAGATAGGCTTCGGCCATATCAATCACGGTGACCCCCTGCGCGCCGAGCGCGAGCGAGGCATAGGGTTTCAACCCGTCGAGCCCGAGCGAGGCGGCGGCCGCCACGACTTGCTCGCGACCGGCTTCCTCAGACACGCGGACTGCCACCGTATTGATCGACCTTGCCAGCGCGTCTTGCAATGTAATGGGGCCCGCGAACGATTTTTTGAAATTGCGGGGTTGCCAGCCATCCACGGAAATCGGGGCGTCGTTGCGTACCGTCCAAGGCCGCAGTCCGGCGCGCAGCCCGGCCAGATAGACGATCGGTTTGAAGGCGCTGCCGGGTTGGCGCTGCGCCTGTACCGCGCGGTTGAATTGGCTGCCGGAATAATCCGCCCCGCCCACCATGGCCAGCACCTCGC
>Ga0115567_10001441_pt1 | contig 23777 bp, 27 predicted proteins | sample COGITO_mtgs_1204_2_FD_88679 | JGI IMG/M metagenome (GOLD analysis project Ga0115567, IMG submission 88679) | Pelagic marine microbial communities from North Sea - COGITO_mtgs_120412 | ecosystem: Environmental > Aquatic > Marine > Epipelagic | place: Germany:Helgoland, sampling site Kabeltonne... | reverse complement strand
GGGGGGGGGGGCCTCTGCCCAGTGCTTTACAAGTTGCCACCACAGGGTACGTGATCACTTCCCCGGTCACTTTCCTAACCAGCGCTTGAGCGCCGATGCGCGCGCCACACTCGCCCGCTTCCCCTTGTCTACCGCCTGCCTTACCTCTACCAACGCCGCTCGCCCTCCCACCGCCGTCTTCATGCTCTTGTCCGCGCCCGCACCAGCAGCGGCTGGACCAACGAAATGGGCAGCGGCCACCGCCTGGGCCTTGCTCAGCGCATCAGCAGCGGCCGCAGCGGCCTCTGCCTGGGCCTTTTTCAGCTGATCGCGCGCAATCTCTGCTTCAGCCCTTGCCTTTTCAGCCTTGGCCGCAGCCTCCTCGGCGACCGCCTCCGCCTGCCGGCGCTGCGCGTCGATGATAGCGATCGAAATGTTGGTCTGGGCGTCCGCATAGCGGTCGCTGCGCTCCTGCTGCCGCGCCTCCCTCGCCGCCGCCACCTTCGCCTCAGCCGCACGATGAGCTGCGGCCTCGGCAAGGATCTTCTCGCGTTCCTGCCGCGCCGCCTCCTCGGCTGCCGCCTTGCGCTTCTCCTGGCTTGCCGCAAGATCCTCTGCCGCCTTTTCTTCGGCTGTTTTGCGCGCCTCCTCAGCTGCGGCGAGATCCGCCGCTGCCTTCTGCTTTGCAGCTGCTGCAGCTTGCGCCGCTGCTAGTCGTCCCGCCTTCATGACCCCAACCCACTGCGAGAGGCGACTGTGCATTTCATCGATTAGCGTCGCGACATCGCTATCCTCTTTGCCCACAGCTCCCTCGTCACTTTGCGAGTCCTTGTTAAATGCAGCCAATTCGGTACTGTCCCCCGCAAGGCGTGACATCAAGTCAGTCATGTACGCTCTGAGCGTGCTGTTTTGCACCATCAAGTTCTGCAACGTCAAATCGAGCTTGTTGACATTATGGTTGAAAATTTCTTGCAGCAAAGCCTCCGTTTCCCCGATACGGTGGCTCAGGTACCCCTCGCCGTCCTCACTCCACTTGCGCAGCGAGTTATTGAGATGCTTTGCCTCACTGGCCACCGCCTGGGCGAGATCTGCTTCTTCCCCCACTTCGAGCTCGTGCAGCGGTGCAGCAGCCTCCTGCTCCACCTTCACTGAGGTCTCACCGCTTGTCTTCTCGAGGTGTGCGACACTTGCCGCAAGCGCGGGGCCCTCTGTGCTAACGCGAGACGCTACATCATTAAGCGTCTCATTCGTATCGAGAATGCGAGCCGTCTGCAAACCGTCATCGTTCTTGAGGTCCGCAGCCAGTTTCTGTCCGCGCGGGGCAAGCGGCGCAATTTCCGCAACAACTTTCTGCTCTGCTTCGTCGTAGCGCTGGCGTAAGTCGGCCTCTCCCTCTTCCCACATCTTACGGCGCTCGGTCTTGTTCTTGCCGCCCCCCGCGCTGTCATCGACTCCGGCGGGTAGATGGGAGGCAACCTCTTTGAACCCACTTTTGAAATGCGTGTTGACACCGACCTGCTGCTCCATATTGCGCTGGAGATGCAGGATTTTGCGAGCCAGCACGAGTAGCTTCTGTTTCAGCTGCACATCCGTCCAGTTGGCATAGGGCCCGAAGTCGGAGTCTGGCGGGAAATTGGTGTCAAGAACCCACCAAGCCCTGTCCGGAATTATGCACTCGCCACCCAATTCGCCGCAGTCTATTGTTGCCTCGCATCCCCGCCCTGGATCGTCCGCGCAGTACCCGCCCATAATGCAAATCCCTCCCATCGTGTAGCAGTCCTTGTCCTGCACGCAGCCCTGCGTCGGGTCCCCGTTACAGTGCCCTGCACCGGTGCATACTCCACCTTGTGAAACGCAGTCATCTGTCGACTCGCAGCGGGATTCCTCCCCGGCCCCGTTCCCGGCACCTGTGCATGTCCAGAAGACACACGCCCCACCTTCCTCGGAACAGTCTGCGTCTTTGGAACAGCTCTTCGAAGGATCCATGGCGCAATGCCCTTGCATTTGGTCACTCATGTCACCGAAGTCGTCATCCTCCGTGCCATCTTTGCTTCCGCCTCCTTCGCTTCGCCCAGCACCCGGCACGCTCGGCGCGGCCGGCGCGCCCGTCGGGACTGCGTCGCCGCTATCAGCCTCACCGGTCTCCGGTTCCGTCTGATTCCCCACGCCTCCCTGCTCCTGCACTTTCTTCTTCTTCTTCGCGCCATCATCATCGTCTTCGACGGGATCTTTCTCTTTCTTCGTAGCATTGAAGCTGTTGTGAGGCCCTTTCTCGAGAATATTTGGCAGCAGCCCCTTCTCCATGTCCATGACCACCGCCTCGTCTGACCACTCCCCAGAGTCTATATGCGCTTGCGTTTCCTGACTGATCCCTGGGATCTTGTAAAGAAGATCTGTGGGTCTCCCTAACCCACCGCGCCGAACGTCCTGATCCTCGTCAGCCGCAAGAAGAAGCACCACCGCTGCCGCCAGGCAGAGCGTGAGTCCTGCTGCAACAATTGCATGTCGCCTGCGGCTTCCCGCCCGCAAAACCACGCGAGATGCGCTGTAATACGAAACAGCGCATGGACGCATGCTTTCAGCCTCTTCTCGACCCTCCATTTGCACGGAGCACCCCCTAGAAGCCGCCTGCCAGCATGAAGCGTTCTTCCGGTTGTGCCGAATTGGGCACCGAAATTGGCATCTGAATAAGGGGTGACGGTCGAGTATTTTCAGGTCTCCGGCTGTTGTGTGCCTCGCTCCGCTGACAGCTATGTTCCAGTGTCTTAAGGAAACGGTCCTGCTCGACGTTGCGGGCACCGATTGCTTCGGAAACGGAAAGAAGGCGTTCTGGCCGGGTCAGTCTCCCCGCCCGGGCTCTTTCGCTTTCTAAATATTCCATTCAGCCTGCCTTCACCGAGAAGAGATGCAGCCTGTCGGAAGCATGGCTGCAATACTGCAGAGGGATTAGTTCGTTTTGGGCGATTCCTGCTGCTCCATATCGTGGTCTACACTGCCGCATGGAAGAATGAGGGGTCAAGTAGAGCAGAGCCGAGCTCCATGGCTCTGACCCACCCGGCTGGTTCTGCTCGCGGCTGGACGATAGCTGGGGCATCTGCGTGCAGTTGCAGCGCTGTAACGAGTTTCACGCCACTCGCACTAAACCACACACCCTGCCCCTGTGGAATGCGAGAAGCCAGGTGGCAGTGTCGCTAGGATGCGAGAAGCCAGGTGTCAGTGTCGCAGAGAACCGGCTGTATCCAAATGTGCCATTAGAGCGCGGGGTTCGTTCTGCAGTGCTGTGCTCGTTTGTGTACGTCCGGATTACCATATCTGCTTGCTCTTAATCCATGTTGATTGTCGGTTCCAGCTTGCGTGGTGTGGCAGACATTCCCAAGGCCGTGAGTGCGCTGGGCAGTGCCTCGCGTTCGACGAGGGAGTCGAACCTCGAACCTCAATGCACAACCAAGAGAGCCTATGAAGCTGAACCCTCACCGTCTGCCATCGCAGGAATCGGACCGTATGCTACCTTTGGAGAGACCTGCAAGGACCAGACGGCATCGCCGCTGCTCAAGGTGGTGCCTTCGCACGGGGTTTGGGATCGCGCACACCCGTGAATGTGGCATGGCCAGCCCCGCGGCGCAGTAGATGCACGCTGTCCGCGGAGTCCCACTATTAGGAACGCAATGAATCCTTGGCAAACAAGCTTTCCGCACAGCGCGGCACACTCATCTGGCTGGGGCTTCTCCGAGTCGTGGACCGGGTGCCTTCTGCCTTAATTTGGCCTGCGGGGAACTTCCGCGATTGGCGAAGGCGCCGTCGGGGTGGTGTGTTCCAGCTGCGGGAAGGGAGACAAGAGGGACGCGTCGAGAGGTTCGCGTGCCTCACGAACGGATCGGGGATGATAGCTGAATGTTTCGAGCTTCTCGTCCTGTTTCACTCTCTTAGGCACGTATCTCCCAGTTGCAAGTGGCTGTGGGTCTTGTTGCAACGATCCTCGGGGGGAATGCGGCCGCTGGTGGACACGCGGGGCGGCGCGAGAGTACGTGCCTGAGATCACGCGGGGGAGTCCCAGCGTGCGGGAGTTCCTGCGAGCGCACGGGCTTGTGGACTAGCGGCCGTGTGCGCTCTCCGCATGCAGCACCCGCCTCGTGCCTGGGGAGTGCCCGTGACATGTCCTCTTGGACCCTGCGCACAATTACAAAGTAATGTGCGCCGAGCGTGGCGCGCCGTGCGACCCTCTCCAGGTGCCGCAGCCTTCACTCAAGCACGCGGGACCCTGGCCCTCCCCCCCTCTCATCCGCCTCCGAACTCTCGTCCACACCCCCACCCAATACGACGAATCACGTGCCACCCCTAGCCCCCGAAGCATCTACACGCTCCGATCCTGCAATATCCCGCCGAAGCCAAACAACCATACCCTGGTTGTCTCTCTCTGGCACCGCGGGGACTGCGATTGTTGGCCCCCTATTGCCCGTTTAGAAGATGCAGCGGGCGCCGTTCTTCTCGGTCTCCATGCACGACTTGCGCGCCTTTGCGGACATCTTGTGGGTCATCTTGAGCTGCAAGGTATTCGCGAAGTCAGCCAGGGTTTTCGTAGACATACGGGCTGCGCGGGGGCCTTGCGGACTGGCTGTTCGGACTCGAGTGCAGCGGTGCTCAGCACTGCGCTGCCTTCGCAGGGGGGCGCCTACAATGTTGCTCTTGTCCTTGGCGGTCATCTTGTTCGGGTTCATCTTCTTCATCCACGAGGGAAGCCCGTGGACATGAAGCTCCACGCCCATATACCTGCCGAGGCGCGGGGAGTCACGACACCACCTCACCCCGGCACGCTGAGCACATGGGCCATGAGCTCTCCATCCGCTTCCATAGCGTAAAAAGGAGGAAATGTGGGCACACTGGTAGTGACTGCAACTAATCATAGGGCAACCCGCTCAGATTGCAGCATCACCCAGTCCCTGCTGCCCCGCCCCGTCCCGCGCCCAGCCCGCACACTGAGTCAGCCAGACCAGAACTGGCCAGATCATGGCTCCCTTCGCGCGCCTTGCAAGCTTGACGGGCAGTAAGCACAGAGTTGCATCAAAAACCGTCGTCCTCTTACGCAGATGGTGCACCAACGGCGCGTTCCCTGGGGGGGAAGCTCACAGGTCTGCCAGCATGACGCTTCAGATAACAGGACAAAAAGTCAACACTCGAGTGTTAATTCACTTTTTGGTTGATCGACCGCGGTCAAACTTGACTCGTCAAGGCATGGTTTCTCACAGTGTTCGCGGGCTTTGGTTTCGTTACTGGAAGCCGCGAGGGATGTTGTCGACGACGCTTGTGGTGAAGGATGGAGTAAACATTTTCGGCGAGGGACCGCGTTTTCCATCGTGTCGCCTGGGTGATGAGGTGCTGGAGCAGGGCGCGGAACTGAAAAGGCATCTAATGAAGGCGACTAGCGGAGCTCCTGTCGTGCCCATTGGGCGTCTGGACAAGGATTCCAGTGGACTCTTGCTCCTCACAACTGAGGCCTCCCTCATTTCGCGCGTTCTCCGCCCACGCGCCGACCTCGGCGGGATTGCCGTTGAGAAGGAATACCATGTCCGCACGCACCGTCTTGTGAAGGACAACGAACTCGAATGCTTGCGTAGCGGAATTGACATCAGCGTGCGAGGGCGGATCGAGCGCACGCGACCGTGCCAAGTACTGCCATTGCAACCCGCATGCCACTGAACGGCTGCACGCTTTTTACCAGGGCGCTAAATTTAACGCGACCCCGCTCTGGATACTTGCAGATAGATCGTGTGCATGGTGATGGCGCAGGGGAGCTGGCTCCGATCGCACTGCGCTTCGTGCTCCAGCAGGGGCGGAACCGCCAGATCCGCAAAATGCTTGGGGCAATTGGTCATGCGCCTGAGGAGCTGCGTCGAGAGCGGGTCGGGTGCGTGCGTCTCGCGGGCCTGAAGGCAGGGCAAGTAGAACCCCTCAGCGCGCACGAGATCCGTGCACTCCTTGGCGCGGGGCATGAATTAGAGTGTGATTGATGGACTCACACGGAGCTCGAGAGCGTTCTCGCTGCTGGCCGCGTGCATTACCGCATGCCTCCAGTTACGTTGTACTAAACCATGCAGCTCGCGAGTGCAAGCAACAGCACAGTCGCTCGCGCTGACTGCCGGGAGTCCAGCAGAAGCGCTTACATGAAGTCGATGTCGTCGCCGCGGGTGCCGCCACCACCTCCCCAGCCCTCTCCGCCGCCAGAGCCAAACGCGCCATACATGTCGAGGGACTTGTGGTCGGCGACGCGGGCCGTGCCCTTGCCGGCGGTCTTCTGCAGGGAGGGGTCGCCCTGCATCTCCGCACGCTTGGTCGCGATCTTACCCTGCTGCTCGCGCGTGAGCACAAGGCCGCAGCCCTCCTCGATCACGCGCCCGACGGTCTCCGGCTTCGTGTCCTGGATGAAGTCCTGCAGGATGAGCTTGATCAGCTCCTGGCGCGCCGTCAGCTTCGCCTTCTCCTTCTCGCCGCGCTTGAGCGTCTTCTTGGCGGCGGCTGCGTCCTTGCCGGACTCCTTGGCGAAGATGTCGGCGATCTCCTCCGCCGTGAGCGAAGAGTCCGCCTCGCGCATCAGCGAGCGCACGAGGTCGAGCGCCGTGAAGTCCTTGCGGCCCTTGGTGAGTACAAGCAGCAGCTCCTTGGCCTCGCTGGCCTCCATGTTCTTGGTAGTCTCCGAGAGAAGCTTGCGCATCCTGTGTGCGGCACCGCACGCAGTCAGCCGCGCCGCGCTCAACCGACGTGCGCGGGGAGCTGCACGCGCCGGCAGCAGGGCGCGGGCCGCACAGAGCCATGTAGAGAAACTCCCCCTCGAATTTGGTGATCTTCGCCGCGGCGTACACTGCGAACTCCTCCACCTGCACGTCACGGGGCGCGTCAGCACGTGGACGCCCGGCCTGGTTGAGGCGCGCATGCGCCCTCGACTGAACGCCGAGTCTTTCTCTCTGGTGAGCACAGGAGCCCACCTCGGGCTGCTTAGTTCCACTGCCAAGCGGCCAGCTCTCGAACTTGCCCGAGTCCCCACCAACGGCTCCTGCGCCCCCCTTGCCGCCGCCGCCGAACATGTCCTGGGCGTTGTCGAAATCCGACTCCTCAATGCGGCGCTGCAGCGACACGCGCTCCTCCTCCAGCAGCTTCTCCTCAGCCTTCTTCCGTTCCTCCTCCTCCCTTTCTTTGACGAGCTTCTTCATCTGCTTGCCCTTCTTGCTGCTCTCCTTGGGCTGTTCCATTGGGAGCTTGTCGTTGATCTCATCGAGGCGCGCGAGGAGAGTCGCCTTCTCCTCACGCATCTTTGTGATGACAGTCTGCCAGTGCATCAAAGAGCGTCAGACTAACTACAGACTGGTGTTTGGCAGGCGAATCGCACAACTTTGCCCCTCCGCAGCACACGTGCTCTACCAGTGACCGGATACACATCTGGGACCCACTGCTGATAAACCAGCGCTACACTGCAGATCATCAGGAAGAGCGGAGAGCCAACAACCCATCGCGGTGCAACAAAAATATTCAGCAATATTTCTCGGCCGCGCTGTCCACAGATCACGCCAGGAGGTGTGCCGGCCCGCCCGAGCCTCGCGCATGATTCAGCGGACACAGGGCGTTGCCGATCCCCATCTCCGTGATCGCGGGGGTTTCGAGTTCGGTCTTTACATCCTCATCCTCGGATTCAACCTCTTCCTCGTCAGACCACTCGTTGGTTTTTTTCTGCGGTGCAAGCACGACCTCCTCCTCTTCATCCGAATCGTCCCACGCCATCTTGTGTGTGTGAGCTGATCTGTGTGGTGTCGTCACACGCCCCAAATACTCCAATTTTACCTCTCCACTTTGAAAAGTCAACCTTGACCTTGGAGCTTATTTACAAGCCAAAATTTGTAAAACAATGTAAAACACATTTAATCCTCAACGCTCAGGCTCAAATTTTGTAGGTGCCCAACCCACTGCTTAGGGGAGGCGTGTGGGGGGAAGGGCGCTGCTGGTGGGGAGGGGTAGTTCGAGCAGGGACTAGTCCCCTCTTTTACCATCCCGACCTTGCTTGAGACAGGGGTGGTTTGGGTTTTGGGAGCGAGGTTCGTGTCTACGATCGATAGGCAGCTCGGTTTGCATCCGCACCGACAAACCAACGGAAACCGGTCAGCAAGCCCTGGTCGGATCGGTGCAAGAGGACGCAGAAGGATGCCTCTTCAGGTCACATGCCACGAAGACTGCCTCGGATCCTTCGACAACGCGACCCAGTGGAACCGGGCGTGGTGTACAAGCCAACCTGGGTGTATCTATTCCAATTCGTCGGGGTGCACAGTCCCCGGACAGGAGACGCTAAGCGGGGAGGGCTGGATTGGCGTGGTGCTCTCGCTTGCAGGCGATATTGTGATTAATGTCGGCATGAACGCAATGAAGTACGCTCACAACAGCAATACGGACGAGGAAACTGGCGAGCCCATCAAGCACTACCTCAGCCTGCCATTGTGGTATGTCCCTGACCGAAACCAGCCAATTGTTTCCGAGCCCCTGAGTTCCTGCGCATCGAAGCGAGTTTTCCCACAGAAATTGTTAGCGCTTGAATGTGCCTGCAAAATTTCTTTTCATTCCTGCTAGAGTTCCATGCCGCAGAGCCGATCCCAACTTGCAGCTGAGCCCTTTTTTGTCTGCGAGCCCATTTTTGTGTTGCGCACGAATGAGCTCGATGGGGAGAGATTGCGACCGATCGGTTGGAATCAGCACCGCGTTAACATACAGCCGTCGCAGGTGGTTCGGAATTCTTTCGCTGGTGGGCGGCGAGGTCGGGAACTTGGTGGCGTACGGGTATGCACCAGCAGCAGTTGTGACTCCGATGGGGGCGAGCGCGGTTGTGACGAACGTATTTATCACAACCTACATCCTGAAAGAACCCTTCCGATGGACGAACTTCGCGGGTGCAGTTTGCGTCATCATAGGGATAGTTTTAGTCGTGATGTTCGCGCCAATGACCGTCATGAACATCACATCGGAAAGGCTGTGGGAGGACGTGATCTGGACCATGGAAGGCGGGGTCTACCTGGCGTTGTTGGTTGGTTCGTTTATTATCATGCACTTCGTATCCAACAAGAAGGACAAGAACGGCAAAAAATGGGGAGAGAGGACCGTTGTGATCTACATTTCGCAGTGTGCCATTGTCTCAACGGTTACCATCGTGTGTGCCAAGACCTTTTCGTCCATGCTGACGAACTCGATCCGCGGGGGCTTTGAGACCGAGTTTTTCCACCCGGCACCTTACATCGTGCTGATCTTGATGTGCATTTCTTGCTGCGTCGCCACTTGGTACGTCAACGCGGCGATGATGGTATTTGGGAACTCGAAAGTTGTTCCAACCTACTTCGCGCTCTTCACAACTACGTCAGTTACGACTGTCGCGTTCGTGTACCACGAGTTCGACTGCATGAAGGACCTAAAAAATGGGCTGCTGTTTCTCTTTGGCATACTCATTACCATGGCCGGTGTCTTCCTCGTCCAGCAAGGCGCAGATCAGAAAAAGGGACGGGTCGCCCCGAGCGACGACAAGGAAGACTCGGATGGTGTCAAGGCCGACGGGTCCGGTGCGCTCGACAGTGAGCACGAACGGGACCCTGGCGGTAGCACACCGGGTGCTCCCAGGACCGCCTCCGGGGAGGTCAAGTCCGGCTCGTCGGCCGGTGGGCTGCTGGTGGGTGGCGACAAGGGCGAAGTGGTCGCGCCACCGCTCACTGCGCTCGCAGAAGGGTCCCCGCAGCCCGGGCGCCTCCCCAGCGCCGTGCGTGCGGAGCCGCAGCTCATGAGTGGCGAAAACTGGATCAGCAGTCCGGATGGGTCTGGGGCGCCGCCTGGTGCTGGCGCCAGCGAGGCATCTGTCGAGAAGCCCCGGAAGCGGCTAGCGAAGCTGAAGCCGCTTCCGAATCGCTCACCTGAGCCTGAGGCGCCGCCCAATCCCGCGGGACCAGAGGCTAACAGGTAGCTGGGACTCAATGCTACGATCACAGCATTCAGAAAGAGAGCGAGTTACCGGAGATCGTAGATGGAAAGAGAGACTGGGTTGCCCGAGGGAACTAACCATACCGCGAGGATGTAAAAGCAGGCGAGTGAAAGAGGGGGCTATTTCAATGAATTTTACAATCTCGATACTCTTGCGGGATCACACTCACCCATGCACTATCACCACCGTAGGTGCAGTGCGCAGACCAGCGCGGAGAAGAGCGCTTGCGCTCATATTTCGCCGTGCTACACGCGGTGCATTCAGTTCACGATCCGCGGTATGTCGAGTACCCAAAGGGCGATATCAGGAGAGGGATGTGATAGTGCTCATCCGTGGCCACGATCTCGAAGATAATGTTGACCTCCGGGTAGAACCCCGTCGTCCCCTGCGCCGCAAAGTACGCGCCAGTGTCGAAGTCACAGCGGTACACTCCTGGGACGAGCTTGTGCCCCTGCATGAGTAGCTGTGGACACCGACCGTCTGAATTGGTCCGGTCTGATCCGATTTCGTCCCACGTAGTGTGGGAGCTGGGTTGGGAGAAGAAATTTTAGCGGTGGTCAGTGCCGTTCATGGTCCGCCCTGGCCGCGCACGGCCAGCACCATTGCGAACAACAGGCTGGGAACTACCCAGCGGAGCCTCGAAGGAAGAGCTTCACAGACACACCCTGTGCGGGTCGACCTGACGTTGTGTCCAGGACGTGAGATGTAACCGGTGGCCGTCCAGCGGACATCTGTCCAGCCTGTAACAAAGCGCCGAACATCTTAGCTCATTGTAGCAGAGTGCGAGGAATATGGACGCCCAATCATCTGACGCAGGGACAGCCAAGTGTGCGCACCGGTGGCAAAGCAAGGCACATATGCAGTGAGTACAGCGAGGTGAAAGAAGCGAGGAGTATAGCGAGGGGGAAGCAGCGAGGAGAAAGCAGGAACGCTGACAGGGATCCCATCATCGCGCGCTATAGACGGAGCACAAAGGTCGATGGACGGCCGAGCCGCCCGTCCACAACGAGTCAAAACAGGCATGAAAGGCTGAAACAAGAGCGACAGCCCGCGGGATGGAACCCGCGCGTGGGAAGCCGGATGTCCTTGCCTGGATCGCTCGCACAGGCTGTGGGCCACAGCGCTCGAATTTACTTTTGGAAGTGGTTTCACTTTATGCATCAAGTATCCATTCACGAACAGTCACATCTACTAAGCGAAAGGTATGGTGACCCGTCCTCTGAAGTGTGCGGCTGTGCCGGGACTCTTTTGGCGCGTGCGGACACAGCCCATGATATCCTCCGCTGCCTTGCCTTTTGGACCATCGCTTCCACTGGGTTTGATGTGCCTAGCGACTCTGGGCATGCCTTGGCGGTGGCTGAGCCCAGGGACGCTGACGTGTGTGTTCGGGCGGACGTTGCGCAGAGATGCTGTGCAAGCTTTGGGACGCTGCTGCGAATGACACTGTGGGCGGAGGCGGCAACTCGCGCCGTGGGGGCGTCCCCAAGGCCATGCTGGCGCAGTACGACAGCATGAGCTCGCAGGACCGCAAGTCTCGCCTTGCCGCCATCAAGTGCACTGGTCTCGTGAACGGCATCCGCCTGGCGGCGCTCTCGCGCCCGAACTTTTAAGAGTTCATTGCCGCAATCAGAGTTGTTGCCCATCAGGGTGGCAGGGGGTGCACCTAATGGTGCAGTAGAGCCGGCCAGGGACAGGGTGCTCGCCGTGGGCGAGGCCGGGCTCTGTCAAGAATATCCGGAAGCAATCCGCACCAGCAGGAATGTGATGGGACGTGCTGTTGTGGGAGTTCCATACCTTTTAATTCGAATAGGGCTTTGCGGCAGCGATGCAGCTGCCATATAGATTCACAATGCGAAATTGAACTGTGAAAAACGTGTTGGTGCTCAGGCCCCCCGCCTGCCTTCCTGTCCGCCGCCTGTTACCTGGGTGCGGTTGCGGGAGCCCCAGCTGCGCCAGGCACGATTCATGATTCCATTGTATGCCTGTCCTCCATGGCCTGTGGTGTGCCGCGCCAACTCTCAGCGCTGCGTGTGCGCGTTGGGTGCAGGCCACCTCACGGTACTGGTTCGGAAGTAGCACATCTAGTGCAGAGTCGTCTCTGCATTTTCAAACGTACTGCGACGGTACCCGCGCGTCCTAATACGCACTTGCCATCCTGATACGGTAAGATAGGGCAGAAAGGCTTGAGTTCCGATGCGAGATATCCTACGGTTGTTGAAAAGACATTACATTACTTGCCGCGCGCACACACGCTGGTACTAGATTGAGGAGCCTAATGGTAGAGCCTACTGCTGCTTCACCAGTGCACTATGCCTTTTTGGTGCCCGTGATGAGCAGCGACCCTTGCCATGGGCCCGACGTAGTGGACTTCTTGATGACGACCTCATCGAGGCCGGCGGCTTCCGCCATCTTCTTCCACCGGGCCTCGGGAAGGCAGTGCATCGCGACCCCGAGATCCTCTGCCCACGCGTGCGAGATCTTGTTCTCCTTGTAGCAATCGACCCCCGCGATGAAAGTCCCCCCCGGCTTGAGCCACTGGTCGACGACGTGCGCCATCGCAGCCGCAGGGTCTTCGAGCAGGTAGAGCACCTCCGTGAAGTGCGCAACGTCCACCTGCTCCTCCGGCACCCACGTGTTGACGTCTCCCACCGCAAAATCGACCTTGTCAATGCCATCTGACTGCGTGGCGGCCTTGTTCACCATCAGCGCCGCGGCATCAATGCCCGTCACTGACTCCACCTCCTCGCTGTCGGCCATGCGCCGCGCCGCCCAACCGTTTCCACAACCCCCATCGACGACCGTCAGCGGTTGTGTAAGTCCTGCTTCCGCACGATCCTTGAGAAATTCCGTCCACAGTTCTTCGAAGTTCGACTGGTGTGAGATCTCCATCACGACGTCACGACCATCCATAGCCCACGAATTGTACAGCGCGACGACGGCACCCTCCAGTGCGTCCTCGTCGGTCGCAAGTGGCGCGACAGCCTGCACCTCCTCCCGGACCTCACGAACACGTACTGGACGCAGAGCCTGGCGTTCCTTGAGCACACGCCGGTCCGAGATACCGCGCGAGGCCTTGCCATGGACTGGCACGTCCTCGTGCACGACAGGCGCTGCAGTCTGAGCCTGGCGCCCCTCCGTCGAAATAGCTTCCTCCTCTCCCATGTTGCGCGACATCATGACACCTCGTTCTTCGTCAGAAGACATCGCAGTGATCGGTCGCGCTTCAATCTCGACACCCTGCACATTCGAGAGCATCTGCTCGGGAGACACGGGAGAGATAGACAGGAGCCCCTGTTCGCGGCAGTCCGTCAAGTACACCTCAACGGCCTCCGTGTTGATCTGGAACATCTTGACCTTCTGGCGGTTGGTCTCTGAAACCGAGAAAAAGTCCCCATTCTCGCGAAGCATCTGATGGATGGTGACTCCCTTGATGCTCTTGAAAGAGTAGATTGGAGCGTTGACGTGCACCACCTTCCAGTGCTGCCCGAAGAGGTTCGAATCCATCTTCCCGCCGTTCATCTTCAGCACATGGGCAGCACGCGCAACGAACTCCGGGAGCAGGTGCGGCTGCACGGCAGGCTTCTTCTCCACAGGTGGGCGGCCGCGGCCGCTCTTCTTCTTGGGTTCAAGGTCAGGCTTGAGGGCGGCCGCAGCCTGCGCCGCCTTCCTAGCGGCGCTGCGATACGTCGACAGCGAAGTGCCACCCTCAAGAGAGGCTTCGCCTCCAACACCTGGGCGCCATGACCCATAGAGCGAAGTGCACGACGTGCGCTGCACCTGCAGATGCTGACAGGGGTCAGGAGGCCAGAAACGAAAGGGCCCACGTGTGGGGTTTCTGCGTCACGGCGGACAGACTGCCGCGGCGCTTTGCCTCTGCCAGGGTGCATAAGACGTCTAAGGGGGAGAAAGAGGTGTGTGGGCGCTCACCGGCTGGCGATCGGCCACAAAGGGGGCCTGGCTCATGCAGTCGTCCGGCGCAGAAGGCATCTCGACGAAGCGGTCAAGCTTCTTCTTTAGCTCCTCGATGGTCTCAACGGAGTCTTCACCGATTCGCGGCGGAGTGTAGACCATGTTGGGCGCGGTGCAGGTTGCCTGGCGTGTGAACGCAGGTGCGCGAGAGGCGCCGCGCAGCGCAAACGACCCCATGCCGAACCCCTCAGCCACATCCACGCAGAGCCCAGCTGCGACGGCGCACGCTACGCCCATTTTCATCGTGCGTGACATGCTACCTGATCCAACTCTGGCCACGACAAATACCCGCTCTTTCAAGGTTCCTGCGGCCTGCACCAACGGCGGCGCGGCGCTGCGACGGGGGTGAAATGGGGGCTGCTTTGCTTGCTCGAGGACGGGTCTGAGGTTAGTCAACTCTCCCGTTGCAGTGTCCCAAAGCGCAATAATAACTGCGCGCGCTATAACTCGGTTTACAACGATGTTGGTCAAGAGTCTGTTCCAGAACGGTATCTCCCGCTCTCGGGAACTGTCCGGCGCCGCATTACAGAGGCTTTCGCGGACGCGCAGCGCACTCTCGCGGGAGAGATTCCGCATCGCTCGTGCGAAAAACTGAAAAAGTCACACCGCTCCCCCCGCGCACCAGTCAGCAGACCTCCGATAGCGTCTGCCGGAGTTGGAGCCGTTGGGCCAGGCGATTTCCCCAGGCGGGCCCGTCGATGTTGGATCCCACAATCGCTGGCGATGACGGGCGATCGGCGGCGCGGCGCGCTCTGCGTCGCTTTCACGGCCGCCTGGTTTCTCGGTGTCATCGCTCGCCGCAGCAAGGCAGTAGAGACTGGGTTTGCGCATAGTATTGAGATCGTTGAGCCGCAAGAAGGGGAGACAGTGTCAGCGACGCCCTTCAGGGTGCTCATCCAGACCACTGGGGGTTTCCGCGTGCCGGAAGATGGCGAGATCCAGCTGACCATGACGTATGAGGGGCGCGGACGCGAGGTCCGTGTGATCCAGTCGCTAGAATTCTTCTGTTGGAACGTGCTAGAGGCGCCGCTCGAGATCTCTGCGACGCTGATCACGACAAAGAACGAGCCGGCGTCCGCGCCCGCAGTCGTGCGCGTGTGGCAGGAACGCGGGCCGCACTTTGTCCTGAACGCACCGACGACTGGTCAGCTTCTGATCGCGCAGACTGCAGTGCCTTTTCTCTTCATGTTTGGCGGCGAGGTTCCCGAAGGCGCGCAGGTGTGTGCGGAGGTCGTGTGCACGTCGCCCGGGCGCTCGCCTGAGCAGCTCCGCCGCTGCATGTACGACGAGGGCGCCGCGGTCTCGGCGCAGGGCGCAAACATGCGTATGGACGTCGCGCTCCCCGCCGGGAACTGCTCGGCGTCAGTCGCGGTGCTGGGCGCGGACGGCGCGCCGCTGTCGCGCGCGGAGCGGCGGACGTTCCGCGTCGTCGAGGAGCAGCACGAGTGCCCCGCGGGGAGCGGGGTCGCCTGCCTGCACGGCGACTGCGCCGGCGACGGCGCTGCTGCGCGCTGCGTGTGCGACAGCGGGTTCGCGGGGCGGCAGTGCGCCGAGGCCGCGCGTCCGGCGGGGGGGGCGGTGGGGCTGGAGGCGGCGTACCTGCACCTGGTGAAGGCGGCGCTGCTGGACGAGCTGTACGCCAAGGATCGGCCGGGCGAGACGGCGGTGGTGGCGCGGAGCATGGTCGGGCGCGCGGGGCTCGACAGCCTGCAGCGCGCGGTGGAGGAGCTGCTCGATCGCGGGGTCCCGGGCGACCTGATGGAGACAGGCGTCTGGCAGGGGGGGAGCTGCATGCTCATGGCCGCCGTGCTGCGCGCGCGCGGTGCCACGGACCGCAAGGTATGGGTGGTCGACTCGTTCGAGGGCTGCCCGCCGCCCGACGCGGAGGCGTACCCGCAGGACGCCGCGGACCGCCACCACACCTTCACCAACCTGCAGGTCGCTCTCAACAAGGTGCGCACCCGCCCCGCGGCCCGGCAGCTCCCCCACCCAGCGGCGCGGGCCGACGCACGCGCGCTGCGCACGGCAGGTGAGCAGCAACTTTGCGGACTTTGGCCTGCTTAGTTCGCAGGTCGAGTTTGTGCGCGGCTGGTTCCGCGACTCCATGTACTCGGAGCGGGTCGAGGTCTGCAGCCCCCCCCGCCCCCCGCTGCGCCGCCCGGCGCACGGTCGCGCAGGCGCCACATGCGCACGGTCGCATCGTCGCTGCAGGTGGCGAGCAGCGCGGCGCCCGGCGCGAACGCGACGCGGCGGATGCGGCCCTCGTGCCCGCGGAGGGTGTTGACGTGCAGCGCCTCCTTGATCTGGGTGCGCCGAGTCCCCGCCTGGAAGCTCCACAGCCACGCGGCGTTGGTCCGCCCACGCGGCCCGTCCGCCTCCGCCGTCGCCATCACGCTCCCCACGAGTGGATCGAACGCCACGCACGTCGCCGCGCCCTTGTGCCCCTTGATCTCGCGCGCAAACACCCCGTCGCTCTCACGCCACACGCGCAGCGTCTTGTCCGCGGAGGCGCTGAGGAGCCACTCGGTTTTTGTGTGGAACGCAAGATCGAGCACCGGGCCCCCGTGCCCCTCGAGCACCGCGACGCTGGAGCCGTCGCGTGCGCTCCACACGCGGAGCGAACGGTCCTGCGAGGCGCTCGCGACGAGGTCTCCGTTCGGGTTGTACGACACCTGCCGGTCGGGCAACGGCGAAGCGGTTGGGCACTAGCCGCGCGAGCGGGGGGCGTGGTAGGGTGGGGTGGGGTGCGGGGGGCGGACCGCTGTCACGGGGGACTTGTGCCCGGAGAAGTTTCGCAGCTGCTTGGCCTTGCTGACCCGCCACACCCGCACCGTCGCATCGTCGGAGCCGGAGCATAGCACTGCCGCCCGCGCCGCGATGACCCGGCGGCGCCCGCGGCGCCCACGCATCGGCATCCGCGGCGCCGCGCGCGGCGGAGAGCGCGAGCGGGCTCGGGGCGCACGGTCGCCGTTGAGAGGATCGAAGGAGCACGAGGCCACGCGGTCCTTGTGGCCAGAGAGTACCTGCGCGCGCGCGCCGCGGTCACTCCTCACACGGCGATCCACACTGCTCCCTCGCGCCCGGCGCTGGATTTCGGCAGCGGGTCTTTGCGGTGGCTCGCACCGTCGTGCAGTCGCCCTTGAGAGCCTTCCACACGCGGAGCCTGCAAAGCCGGTAGGGGGAATGCTCACAACGCTTGAGACGCAGCATGCGCACCGCCGGTCAGGCGGAACAGACATCGGCGGGAGCGGGTCGCACAGATTGTCCGCAGATCCTGTGGCAAGCAGACCCTCCGCCCCGTCCGGCTGGAACTGGCAAGAAGTGACTGCCGAGCCGCACTCCACCGTCTTCACACACTTCCAATCGCCGTCGACGCTCTTCCAGCTGCAGGCCCAAAGCACGGGGATAATGTCAACAACCGCACAAAGCCGAGCGCGCTGGATCGCCCGCACTTTGGCGGCTGACGCCCTGCACAGATCTGTAGTTTCCAGCTCTGGGCGGGAGGGCACAGTTTGAAAGAACCGTCCTCACTGCCCGAGCAGAAGATATCACCGGCCGCGTCGAATGCGCAGCAAGATACGGGTCCATCGTGGCCGCGCAGTACCTGCGATCATAGCTGCAGGCTCATCTTGGTGCTCGCAGCAACTGCTGGTTGCCAACCAGCACACGGTTGCATTCTCGCGATCGTGCAGCGGGACAGTGCGCCTATCAGTCGTCTACTGCCCAACTCACATCAAGGTGGTCACGTTCGCGTCTCATGAAAGGGGGAGAACCGCGACACACGGCACGTCCTTGCTGCAGGACGCGACGAGGTCATCACCATCCGCCATGGCTCGCAGTTTTCAAGGAGGATTCCCCGTCGAAGCTCTTCCGAAGGCTCGGCACATTCCGAAAAAATCCCGCCGAGCAAGCCCCTCGACTTCGCCGTCGCGGTCGTCAGGCTCGAGCGGAACAATGAGCGCCTTCGGCGGTGGAACGGCGATGGAACTCCCAAAGAAGAAACGTTCGCTCAGGTTTGGCAATGCTCAGCGTCCTGTGCGGTCCCTGGAGCAGAGAGCTTTCGAGTCGCAGGGGCTCTTGTTACCCATTTTAGCCAGAACGCTCTTGCTCACGCTGGATACCTGTGCGCGCATTTTGACCAGAGGTGTGCACCGCAGCTTGGGCAAGCGAGATGAAAGCAGTGCGCGGGACACGCCGGGCCCCAAATTCAACGACGTCCCTGTAGTTGCGTGGGACACCAAGCCGGGGACACCCGCGGCGCCCGGAGCAGCTGGGGCGATGTCAGACACCCCGGCAACCCTAGTTGCCAAGGCTGGACCAAGGATGTGCAAGGAGCTGAGCAATCTGGCCTTCAGTTCCCCTGGCGTCAAGACTGCGACGCCGTCTGCAGAGATATTTTCTGGCAAGATTGAGGAAGCTTGCGCGTCGTCTCATGTTCCTGTCCCGACCGCCCAGTCTGCGGCTTCGTTTATACATGAACAAATGTCGTATGCATGACCTACTGTTGGCGTGTTCTGACTGTGCTTTGCTGTGGCAGAAGCGTGCGCGAAGGCCGGCTGTGCTGACCGACAGCGGCGACCTGGATGAATTGCACAAAGTGCTCATGCTCTCCAAACGTGAAGCAGAGCGGGCTTCACGTCACGCATCCCAGGCCTCCCAGGACCGTCACTCATCACAGGATGCGCCACCGAAAGGTGCAAAGCCAGCTGCAGTCTCAGGAAAGCTCCTCAAAGAAGCGGTTCGCCCCCTCGCCCACATCCACTGAGCTCAACGGGCATGCGGAGTGACGCTTGAAAAACACCAACATGGTTTTCATGCGGAGTTGGTGGGTAGACTCTCTGAACTGTTTCGCAAATCGTTGAGACAGCCATGCACACAATCCGGCGCTTACTCCCTGCCGATTCACAGGCGGAGGCCCTAGCCGCGAGCAAGACGCAGGATAGCATTCCCGACAGTGAAAACGAGGAAGACGAAGAATTCCTGCGGCCGCCAGAAAAGCGAGCAGTCCAAGCAGTGAAAGCGGCAGCGGCGAGCCCGGCCCCGAAGCAAGCGCCAACGCCAAAGAAAGCCACACCCCTCAAGAAAGCGCCGCGTTCTCAAGAGAAATCGTCGCCTGCAGACAAGGCAGCTCGAGAGGGGCCGGACGCGACTGCCGAGTCGGCCAAAGACACCAAAGCAGCAGACGAGGCAGAATCGTCCGAGGAGGAGGTAACCACGGGAAGGAGACGGGTTCCAGGCGGCAAGCAGAGGCGCTCTTGTATCGATGACTCGGACGAGGAGAGCCATTCAACCGCTGCGTCTTCACCTGCCCCTGCTGTTGCAGAGAAGAAGATGGCTGCGTCCCCGACGGTGAAATCGAGCAGGAAACCGAACGAAGCGGTTCGTGGAGCGGGAAACGAGAGGGGAAAGAACAGCAAGAAAAGAGTCGTCCGGGAGGAGAGCGACGAGGAAGCTGTGGTCAAGGAGGAGAGCGAGGAGGAGAGCGAGGAGGAGAGCGAGGAGGAGAGCGAGGAGGAGAGCGAAGAAGAGAGCGAGGAGGGGAGCGACTTTGATTCTGACGAAGACGACTTCGTCAAGGGCAAGAAGGTCGGTCCCCCCTCATCAAGCTCGCGATTTTTTTGTGCAGAGCATCGCATTCCCATGAGCTCGTTTTCTGTGACCATTTCCTTGAACTCCGCGCCGCGTCACACCAGGGAAAGCAAGCTCCAGGCAAAGGCCTGTCGCGTGCGCTTCCAGCTGCCCCGCTCTCTCGCCGACAGAAGGGCCTTGCCCCATCGCCCCCCCAAGCAAAGACTGCTCGCCAAACGAAAGCACCGCCCGCGAATCGACGGGGGAAAGCCGCTGCGGCACCAAGTGCAACAGCGCCCGCAGCAGACAGCGCGCGGGTGCAAGCTGGAACGCAAGCTGCTAGCGCCAAGTGTGTGGCGCCAGCTGCTGCCGGCAAGGCCGCACAGCAGCTCACCGGATCCACACCGGAGGGTGGGGCAGACAAGGGGTGCAGAGAGGCGCCTGGGCCCGCCGTGCCCCCGCCAGGGGACGTGCAGGCTCCTCGGGCCCCGCCCGTCGTGCCGCAGAGCCGGGCGCCGGCGGGCGGAGGCTTCTCGGCGGGAATGGTGGTGTCGCTGCCGCCCCGTCTGGGACTGGCGAAAGTGGGCGGGGCCCGCCCGGGAAGCGCGGGCGTGGGCGGGGCGGGGCGGGGCGGGCTGGCTGGCGGCGGGGCGGCAGCTGCACGCCTGGGCGGATCGGTGCGGCTGCCCGGAAATGGGCCCATTGGCGGGTTGGGCGGCGTACGCAGGCCCGGGCTCTCGAAGCGCTCGATCGCGCACTAAGGATTGGGCCCTGCCAAGCGCTTCCAGCTGGCGATGTGGCGTGCAGAGCTTCATTACACACGTCTTCCGACATGGACCACACACAACCTAGGACTGATGGCATTGCGAGTCTAGTAGTAAAGTTTGCGCGGGTTGCCGTTGGGATTTGGGCGGTGCCGATACCCAAGCATCATACGCTTGCGGTACTGCTCAAACATGTCCTCTTCACCGTCGAGGTCCCACGTGTGCTTATTTCCGACACCTGCCGGTGAGCAACGACTCAGATGCGCTCTTCTCACGCCATCGCATACAGTGGCCGACACACCGCTGCAGGGGGCACACCCTGCTCTTGCTCGGCTCGTGCCAGGCTGGGTTGGTGTGGTGTGGCGCACCGCCCATGTCGCCGGCTGCCACGCCAGTTCGTTCAGCGAACCCCTTGGTCTCTGCGACCGGGGCAACCTGGCCCGACTCGTTTGCACCGAGACCCTTGCCTGCTTTCCAGCCCATTTTGGAGAGCAGCTTGTGCCCGATGTTGCTGGCGTCGATTTTTGTCTCGTTGGCCTTTTCCTCTGCCTTCTTCTGCCCCCCAGGAAGAAGCGAAGTGTACTTTGCCATCTCCTCGGCAGGCAGTAGATTTGCCACGTGACTGCTCTTCGGCACGAACCCGGCTTTGTAAACCTTGCCCCACTCCGAAACCTCGAGCTTCTCCTCCTGCGACTGTTTGTGCTTCGCAGCTGCTGCGGCTTCTTGGCCGTCCTCAACCGATGCTGCGAGATTCGAGAGCTCCTCCGCCGATAGAAGCCCCAAGTCTCTCTGGGGTTGCGGCGCCACAGTCCCCGATGACTCAGCGAACTTGCGCCGCTGCGGTGCTGGCGCGGCGCTGCTTGAGCCCGCATCCTCTTCGGGGTTGTCGGTGAAGCGCCGTCTCCGGCGCTTCTCCGGGCCGGCCGCATCGCTCCGCCCTGTTGTTCCACCTCATGTGTCAACAGAATGACACGCCTTGGGGACACGTCAAGAAACACGCAAGCGAAGCAGCGTCTGGCGGCTGCCTGCCTTGGAGCGCAAAGCACGCCCTGCAACAATTATGAGAGCATCCATCTGGATATGCATGCTCATGAACTTCGTGGACTGTACTAATCAAGCCCCCCACATGCACGCTATTAGCAGGGGATCTTGCAGCGAAGTGGCCCGAACCGCCTCGCGTTGTCCGACCGCGCGGCACTTCAGCCACGGCAGGGAATCGCCCACCTGCAGGCGCGTCGGCTGGAGCAGCTCCCCCCGCTTCGGCCGCCCTCCGCTCAAGGAGCTGGCGCGCAGCGGCTTCAGCCTGCTGCTTGATGAAGTTGGCCATGAAGCTCCCGTCGTTGGGAATCTGGCTCATGGTCGCTGCTGTCCCACGAACCGATCTTGCACCGTGCTCGACAGCATCCACCTGAGTTGAGTGAAGATAAAACACCTGACTGTTTGAGACGGGTGAAAAGATTGACTTTAGAGGGGATCAATGGCGACTTCCATGAGGAAAGATCGCAGGCGGGCCTGAGAGCGTCGGGCCCGGAGGGCCCCCCTTCCCGCTGGAAATGGGCTGAAAAGCCGCGGGCCGCGCCCCTTTTCAGCGAACCCCTGAGCTGTAGACTGCAGCATTACAATGCCGAAGCTATCTGCCAATCACCCTGCGCCGTCGAGTGATCGCATTCAACGTTCCTCGCTTTCATCTGGGCTGAAACCGGCTCTGGGAAAGATCGATGAGAGCGAACAATCCACTGAGCACGGCCACAAGTCGCCGCAGGAAGGAGAGCTAGTGGCGCGCAAAGGCGCGCAGAATGCGAAATTCAAGGTTGCCGCCGGCGGAGAAGGCGCTCCTGGAAACACTGGCTCAGGGCCTTCAGCAGCTGAAGGTGGTCCACCACCTCATGTACACTCGAAGCGGATGTCAATTTCAAGCGACACGAGCAGCTTATTCGAGGCAAGCACCACCCTGAATATCGATACCACGCTGCGGATGGGCTGCACAGACCGTGCACCTGCTTCGGGCGCAGCAAGCCCGAGGAGAGCCCACGCCGCAGGAGTGGCGTGCGCCGCAGCTTTCTGACCCCTCAGCGCCCGCAGATCGATGCATCGGAGCTTCCGCACGCCTCAGTCGCTGCAGGTCCAATGCGGAGGCGATCTATGGATGCGCAGGGCTCCCTTCTCGACCCGCAGGCGCGGGTGCCCCCGCGCCCCAGCCAGCACGATTGGCGTTGGGGCGCGCACACCGCCCGGAAGCGGCGAGGCGAGCGCGTCGCCCCTTCGCCAACGCCTGGGCCCACCGGCGCTGACACTGCGGGCGCGGGCAGGGTCCGAAGGGAGAGGGGTCTCCGGCCCCCCTCGGCGCCGGAGACGAAGGGTTCACGCGCGCGGGGAGCGCGGAGTCGTTCGCGTCGTCGGAGAGCGTGGAGAGCGTCGAGTCCTCGCAGCTTTCGTCCACCATGTCCACGGTGCAGCCCACCCCGCCAGCCGCCCCCTCATCGCAGTGCGCACAATGGTTGGGTTCTCTGCGCCCGAAGTTTCGGTTCGCCCTGCCTGGCACTTGAGTCCTCAGCTGCGCACGACCGGCGAGGGCAGACGTCGAACGCGCGCGGGGACGCGGCGCGGCGGCACCGCTCGACGCGCAGCAAGGCGGGCAGCAAGGCGGGCAGCAAGGCGGGCAGCAAGGCGGGCAGCAAGACGGGCAGCAAGGCGGGGCGGCGCAAGGACGCGAAAACGTACCACCACATGTTGCGCGCGGTTCCCCCCGCCCGCCCCGCCGGAGCGTCAGCTGCCCCAGTCCCCGCCTGCCGCGGGGACGCGACGCGTCCCCTTGTCTGCCGCCGCGCGGCGCCCACGGCGCGGGGCGGGACGGCAGGCGATGCGGCTGGGGAGCTTCGGCAGCAAGGGCGCGGGCCCTGGCGAGGCCGGCGTGCGCGCGGCGCTGCTCCAGAAAGGCCGCTGGCTCCCGGTTCACAACTCCTCCCAGTCGCGAACAAAACTTTCTTCCCAGTCGCGAACAAACTTTCTTTTGTCCGACCCACCCGGCCAGCCGCTGTGAGCGTTCCCCGCGTCCCCGCGCCCCCGCCCTGCTCCGTTGCTCTCCCCCCCACCCGTTCTTGCCCCGGAAGCTCATGCGCCCCCTCCGCCAACCGCCCCCGCGTCCCGCGGCCGCTTCGCCTCGCCCCGCGCGGCGCACCACCCGTGCCTTCAGCCTCCCGAGTGCCTTCAGCCTCCCGAGTGCCGGACCTCGAGGCTCGCGGTGCCGACGCGGCCCGCGCGCCCGCGCGGGCGCGGTGGACCGACGCGGGAGTGGGGCGCGGGCGCAGGCGCTGAGCGAAGAGCAGGTGCTTTCGCTGACGGCCGGCGCCCGCATCGTCGCGCGCGGCAAGGGCGCCGCGGTGCGCGCCGCCCGCCCGCCCCGCCACCGCGACCTCCCCGGTCACCTAGTCTTGAGCGCCGTGGCGTGTGCCATGGCGGGGCGCGGGGCGCGGGGCGCGGGGCGCGGGGCGCGGGGCGCGGGG
>Ga0115567_10001439_pt1 | contig 23822 bp, 27 predicted proteins | sample COGITO_mtgs_1204_2_FD_88679 | JGI IMG/M metagenome (GOLD analysis project Ga0115567, IMG submission 88679) | Pelagic marine microbial communities from North Sea - COGITO_mtgs_120412 | ecosystem: Environmental > Aquatic > Marine > Epipelagic | place: Germany:Helgoland, sampling site Kabeltonne... | reverse complement strand
TGTCCCAAACACGCCGAGCCACTTTACTGAATTATTATCCACTTTTGGCCGAAAGTGGTTCTCATCATCATCATCCCTGCCCTCGGTGTTGTAGGTTTCGCGATTAGCACTCACAGCTTCATTGCACACCCGATTCCGAAATACTGGCAACCGGGGCTCTCGAACTCCGAAACCTGCGGGTCGAACCTCTCGGTAAGTAGACTAAGCTAGGAGTGACTCGGTGCTGTTTGAGCCGGGGCGCTTTGAGCCCATCATCGTCTTAGAGACGCGGGGTGCGCGGACTCTACTTCCCATTCTCAGGCGCAGGCTACACGCTCGAACGGGGCGGGCAGGGGCGGGGACGGCGCACACCGTTGGGGTCGACTTTCGCGAACTTGTTTGTGCCCTGTTTTGTTTGGGCGCACAGCGCCAGGTGTGAGCCCCGTACAGACGAGCATTCAGCGGATGGGCGCGCGAGTGGCCGGCAGCAGTGTGCCCGCATCCTATTCGACAACGGTAATGGCGCCAGGAGCGTGAGGGGGCGGGGGCGTAAGTCCTCAGGGCTGATGGCTCGGGCCTGCCAGGGCTTGGGCTGATGACTACACGGGGGAAATGACCTCCTGTCGCGTGCGCTCAAAACTGCGTTCTCGCGGCTCTGAAGACTTTACACAGAATTTGGCCGAAAAGTCAATGTGTTTTGAGGGTCAAGTGCTGGAGGGGCGGACCGGCACATCGGAGGGGAGGGCAGAGCCATGCTCTCGAGAAAGGCGTTGGCTTTTCTCCTGACACTGATTCTGGCCGCAGTAGCAGGGCCGTCGCCGGGTCAGGAGCTCGACCTTGGCCCAGGCGACCAGGTCACCTACAACTTCGCGTACAGCGCGGAGCCGACCGGAGCCAGCTTCTTCAACAATGGGCAGTGTGCGCCAGACCGTCCTCCTTTACCATGCGTACTTCCCATCAATGCAAACGTCTCATTCTCGGACCTGGGTGCCGGAACGCGGAGTGACGTTAGCGTCGATTTGGACGTGTATCCCGGGCCCAAGTGCATGCGCCAGGGCGGGAGCTCCTATCTCAAAGACTGGACCTGTGACGAGGCATCGGAGGCTACAGTGTACCACGATCCACTGGAGCACGCAATCGTCCATGATGAGTTGTACATGACCCTCATCCGCATCATCTTGCCTGAGGGCTTCAATGCGTCCAGCATTTCACTCGATGGGGGCGACGGACGGTACGGAAGGATTGAAATCAGTAACGTCACAAACACGACGACTACGCGCATCGACAGGAACACCTCCGGCGTGGAAACATTCCAGACTACGTCCACGGGTCCACTGCGCGTGCCGGTACGCGTCCTTGCGCGTCCGCTGGAACTCTCGTATGGAATCTCCGAACCGTCGCCCTCGCTTGTCCCAATCGAGATCGAGGGCTACTCCAATTACCCTGTTGCTGAGTACCGCACGGGAACAAACTGGGCGCAACGCGACCCTATCAGCAGCGATGGGTCCGTCGACCTCTCGCGCGTCGTCGACCTCGTCACCACCTCACCGATTGAGCCTGCAGAGAACCCCTTCCCTGCACCGTACACGCGCGTGACGCCGCGCATCTACAACAGCACGCAACGGGTCTCCTTCACTCTAAACGGCGTTCTCAATCGCCGTGAACTCGGCAAGATCGAATCTGCGATGGCCACTGGGCGGAGGGTGTTCGGTGTGCAGCTGTACAAGCTTCTCACCTCTGACGTTGACCGGGCCGTTGCAGGCACCTCAGTGTTCCCCCCGGGAGCAGCACTTCTGCGCTACTACAACACACGCGTCCGGGATCCCTGTGCTGGGAGTGGTGTGCGTGGTGTCAACGCCAGCGCGGACAGCCCGCTGAAGAACTGTCCAGAATCATATGATCCGGAGCGCGACCCTCGACTGCGAATGGAGTGGTTTGACGCGACGGACACAACGCTTGTTGAGATCCTCTGTCCCGCAGGAACCGAGCTGGTGAACCGTTCTAACGTCTCATTTGCGCCTGGCACGTCCGTCTCGTGCTCGAACTGCCCTGCAGGGACGTTTTCCAATGTGACTATGGCACTCAAGTGCACTCCGTGCCCGCCCGGGCTGTTCTCCGACCCCGCGACTGCGCTCTTTCCCGGCCTTGGGGCCTCGGGGTGCACTGGCTGTGGCCCAGGGCGCTTTGCAACCCCAGGCTCGCTTGAGTGTTCCGAGTGTGCCCCCGGAACATATTCGGCCCGCGGTGGCGCGGGTTGCATCGATTGCCCACAGGGCTACTTTGCCGCCAACGGCTCCAATCCGGTGCGTGCCACCTCATCCTTCCTCTATCTCGGCTCCTGAGTGCATGCTGTCATGGCCAGCTCCCCCTTCCTACGCGGCTCGTGTTGACCAGTGATAACGTTTTGCAGGCATGCACCAAGTGCCCCGCTGGAACTTCCACCCTGGAAAGTCGCTCTTCGAGCCAAGACGAATGCCTTGCGATATGCATGCCCGGAACGTACGGCATCGGGGGGCTGGAACCCTGCACGCCCTGCGCGTCCGGGACGGCTGCGTCAGTCCCAGGCGCACTTGAGTGCCTGCCCTGCCCTGCGGGTCACGCTCCAGATGCGGCGGCGACGGACTGCATCCCGTGTGCTCCGGGAAGCTTCGCCGCCGCAGCGGGCACTCCTGCGTGCCACGTGTGTCCGCTGCACACGTTCTCTGCCACGCTGGGCGCCACCTCTTGCGAGGTGTGCCCGGTTGACGCAGCAAAGGTTGCTACGGCGACCCAGGCGGGAGAGGCCCTGGACAGCACGCCCACGCTGCGGACCATCGCACCTGGTCGGACCAGCGCGGCTGAGTGCTTTGTGCCATGCAGCCCTGGCGAGTTCTCTCCGCAGGACGGCATATCGAGCACGGAGAGTCCATGTACGCCATGCCAGCCGGGTTACTATTCGCCCGATTTTCTCTCCGTCGAGTGCCTGCCGTGCATGGTGCGTTGGCCTATGCCCCGCAACGCGCGCCCCACCGTCACAGGCCGCATGCCCTGCCAAACGACCCACGTGACTGAGCAACCCCTCCCTCCCCCCCCGCGCGCAGGCTGGCACATATCAGGACAAAGCTAGTTCTGTGGGCTGCAAGGTGTGTCCCGACGGACAGGCGTCAGCGCTCTCTGCTGCGTCCTTCTGCGGAATGTGCATGCCAGGGACCTTTGCAACTTCCGGCCCGGATGGAACCGTTACATGCATCCAGTGCCCCAACGGCACGCACGCGCCGGGGCCCGGAGCCTCGCACTGCGTCGAGTGTCCTGAGGGGACCTACGTGTCGCAAGATCGCGACGCCTGCGTGCGGTGCCCCGCAGGCTCTTGGACCGTGGCGCGGCGCGCAAGTTCGCAAGAGGATTGCGTGTTGTTTGCCACGCTCGGAGTCCTTGCCCACTGGGAGCTGCACCCAGATTACGTAGATCTGGGCTCATCCTACACGCGCGAGCCGCTCGATGTGGAGTGGTGCCGCGAGACAGGGGCGGCCTTCGCAGTGTCGCCCTCCGACATCGTTGATCTCGCGGGTGGGATAGGCCCGGCGACTCTGCGCGGACCTTTGTGTGCGCAAGGCTCCTTGTGGGACTCATCACGTGTGCGAGGCGTTGGGGTACAGCCCCGCATGAGGTTGTGTCTATTGTTTGGTGTTGCGGCTTCCTGTGAGGGGGCACTTTGCACTCTTCCGCGGGCTTTGCGGGTCGCCGCGCAGACGATCGAAAATGCTTGAATTGAAAAAATATGATTAGTGTCGAGAATGTAATATATAGATCGCGGCTTCTGAGGAGTGCAGGGGCGCTGGCAGGTTGGTGCTGTGCTTGCGACAACGTTGGGTGCTTTTACCGGGCTTCTCTCTGACGGCCCATTGAGTTCTGGGCTCGCTGTCGGAGAGGTGGATGCCTTGGTGCAAGCGGAGCTGCTTCCGACTGAGGCCATCGGTGTCGAGGCATGGTTCTCCGTCGGGGCTAGCGACGCGACGCGCTCGGGTGTCGTGGGGGCGTTTCAGCAGGGCGAAGACTACGGGAAGGGCTGGGCACTCATGCACTGGCGCGATCGGAATCGGGGAGACGTGTGGTTTGTTTCCTTCTTCGTAGCAGTGGAGGCCAACGATGCTGCCTTCGCAGACTTTTCGTCATGGCGCTCGGATCCCAACTCTCGTGGCGGCCTTGCAAGTGTCGTTGCGCGCGTCACGCCAGCGCCAGCGCTCGACAGTTGGGTGCACGTGGCAGTGGACTATGACTCTGCGGTTTCAATTGTCCGTATCTTTGTCAACGGAAAGATGCTCGCCTCGCAGGCTCCGTGCCGTGGCTCGTGCGGCCGGATCCAGTATCCATCGGTGTCCGACTACTGGGCTGCGGCGCGTCCGAGCCTCTTTTCGATTGGACGCGTGGATAATCCTGCGGTATACCCTGACTACCTGACACCCACTGGCCGGGCATCTGCTGCTCCTCTGGTCAACGACTGCGCGCTTTTGCAGGCTTCCGAGGGCGAAATCTCGCACCGTGGTATGGTAGGCATGGTGCGGATCTACCCTAGACGGCTTGCAGACGGAGAGGCCCTGTCCCGGTGAGCAACGATCAACCGCCCTGGCACCACTGGTTGCGTAAGTCGGCGCCAGTCGTGCTGCGCAGGGTAATCGCCCCCACCAAACGGTGTTGGTCTTTGCAGGTACATGCTCCGTGCCGAGCACTACTCCTCTGCGCCGGGTCTGCAGCCGTGGTGGTGGGCGGCGAGTTCGGCCCCGGGGCTTCTTTCGCCGAGCCTACGGAGCGCGCGGAGTGATGCCAACACGCCTGTTGTGCGTAGCTCCCGGGAAGGGGCAACTCTATATTTGCTGTTGCGCGGTCGTTTCCCAGTCGAGTTAGTGCCTTCGCTGCGCTGTCGCTGGGTGTGGGGGGGGCTCGTCCAGGACACAGAGCCTGGTGTGGTGGTGGGCGCAGATGGAAACGTTCTGAGCCTCGCTGATGCCGAAGTCGGAGACACTCTGCAGTGTGAGCTGCCCGACTGGCGCTACGGGGCGACTGCGCGGGCATCCGCGCCGCCGGTCCTTGCAGTAGTCTCGGACACGCTGGTGGGCACCCTTCAACATCTGCGCTCTGCTCCCTCGGCCGGCCCGGCGTGCCGTGTTCCTGCATGGCTGCCCTTGCAATTGAGTTCGTAACTGCGCCGTTGCGCTCGGCAGGGGGTTTTATGGCAGCGCGTTTGCACGTCGATGTCGTGTGGTTTTGACAGCGATGTCAGCGGGGATGCTCTGGGCGACCCGTGGTGGGTTCGCGCGGGGCTGGGGGCGCTGAGCGGAGCGCACGTGTCCTTCAACTTTACGGTCGACGAGTGTGGCCCCGGGTGCCCCTTCCCTCTTCTGGGCGCGGCAATGACAGCCCCAGTAGCAGCGTGGGCTAGCGCGACGCACCACACGCTCACTCGTGACTATGACCTACATGCTGATCTCTTCTTCACCATCAGCTTTATGCTCTTCCCCCCGTGACGCTTTCTCGGCGCGTCGGCAGGTCTGCGTCGCCTCGTGGGGGTGCATTCCCGTGGTGCGAGCTCTGCGACCGTGGGTCGTACGCACCGAGCTACGGGATGGTTGCATGCCTCCCGTGTCCGAAGGGATCGTTCGCCGCTGAGACAGGCAGCGCGGTCTGCACACTGTGCCCTGCGGGGCAGAGCACCGTTGGACCAGGGGCGTACGCGGCAGGCGACTGCAACCCGTACTGTACCCCTGGGACATTCTCGGCTGCTGGGGCCGACACGGCGCCGTGTCATCCATGCCCGAGGGGCGCTTATGCACCGGATGCCGGTATGGGCGCATGCTTACCGTGCCCGCCAGGCCAGTGGACTCCTGAGCCGTTGGACGGGGTGGGAGCGGCCCAATGCCGCAGAGAGTGCCTGGCGGGACAGAACGGGCCCGGCGGGATCGAACCTTGCGCAGCGTGTGCGCCCGGCACCTTCTCTGCGGAGGCGGGCGCTAGCGAGTGCCAGGCCTGCCAGTTAGGCAAGTTCACCGAGAGTGGAGGGGCTACGCAGTGCTTGGACTGCCCAGATACGTGCGAACTGGTGACTTCCCTGCGCCTGCATCCTTCGTCTCGACCTGTGTCCACTTTGCCTGGGTTGAAGGACATTTCCCTGAAGGACATTTCTCTGGCCGAAAAGCTCCGAGGGACCTGTGCGCCCAAAACAAGAGATGCGCTTGAAAAAGCTGATGTGAACGGTCCCTAACAGTGCCTGCCCTCCCAGGCGCTCCTGGGAGACTCTCCCGAAGACGAAGAGTTCAGGAAGCTGTGCTGTGTTGCGTAGGCCGTCCCGCCGCAATTCACCGAAGCCGTGAGGACGAGAACTTGAATCTGTAGTGGCTGCGTACTTGACATCGCTCAGCGCGATCTCATCGACGATCAGAGCAGATGCGGTAGCGCATGCGTGTGAGTCCACATGTATTCATTGCACTTGTCAATGCGAAGGGTCATACACCACTGACATGGGGAAAAGATACGTTCGAGAGAGAAACGTTCGAGAGAGAAAGATACGTTCGAGAGAGAAACGTTCGGGAGAGAAACGTTCGAGAGAGGATACTGACAACAGCCGCAGATCGCAGAGCGAAAACAGTTGAGAGCAGGGGCCGGGAGGCCGCGGTTAAAAAACGGATACAAAAAACTCCCAGGCCCACACCACTAACGGGACGCGAGCACGTGGGCGGCGGGAACCGGGGCAAAAGCCCCGACCCCGCACCGCGGCGCTGGCAGAGTTGCTCGGGTGTCAGGGGCGACCTCAGGGAGTTCGCGACGGCGTGCTGCTCGGCGGCGTCCGTCTTGAGGCGTGCGAAATCGTAGAGGAGGCGCGGTGTCTCAGGGTGGAGAGCTCCGGACGTGTCGGCCACCAAAGGCACGAACCAGTAGTTCTGAGAAGCATCTAATGTATTAGTGCAGCTAATTCATATGAGCTCCACATCAGACCATGAGCTTCATGTGCATCGTCTCCACAAATATCGCCTCCATCGCCTCCAATATCGCCTCCAGATTTATTTATTTTCGCAACGGAATAGACGCCTGCCGCGCTGCAACTGCGGGCGACTGGTGGTCACACAGGATGACTTCTCAGGTTCCAGTAGGACGGGGGCCTCATCCGTGAAGGAACAGATGAATGCATTGTTGCAGCAGTTAGCGCGTGAGCGCGAGGCGCGTAAGGCGCAAGAGTGTGCCGGTGCAAGCGATGGCGTGGACGCAGGAACGCGCAGCGCAGATTCGCGGTCGCAGGGCGACAGCGAAACGGGACCAGTTCCTGGACCCGAGGTTCCGTTACCTCTCGGGAGTACGGAAGGATCGCGACGAAGTCGCAAGGGGATTCCCAAGAGACGCCCACAGCCAGGTGAGAAAACGCTGCAGCCGGGAGGGCCAACGGGTGGAAGGCACGTGCTGTCCACATGCAATTCTGCAGGCAGGGCGGGCGACCTTGACCTTGGGTCGTTGTTTGACGTCCCAGACAAGGCTGTGTCAAGGCCGCGAAAGAAGCCTTCACCGAAGTCAGGTGCGGTCGGAGTCGAAGATGCTGGGAAGATTCTGGAGGCTCATCGCAGGCCAAAGAAGGCGCGGCGAGAGGCCGGGGTCCTCGAAGGAGAGTTCACAGGCGAATTGGGGAGTGCCTTCGACGCTGTTGGACTTGCTGATGTGATTGCCCGCCTTGAAGCCCGGTATGCGAGGCATGGTCCCATTTTTGGCGCTTGACAGTTGCTGCCCACAAACCAGGCCTTCGTGCGCGGAGACTACCTCGAAGGGCACACAACTTTCGGCGAAATGGCGTTCGACCTACATGCGGTGTGTTCCCGCTTCTTGACCAAGCTGCGCTTGTCACCATTTGCGCAGCGGGTAGTGCGGGCGTTGTGTGGAAATCCAGATAGTAGCGGTCTAAAAGAGAAGGTTCGGCTGGCAGCGAGAGGCGCGGGTCTTTTCCGTGACAAACGGTTCTGCACAAGTGAAGAAGCGCGCAAACGGAACAATAATGGTTGCATTTACTGGTCAGGATCGCAAGGTACGCTAGCCCTCTTGTCTCATAGGCGTGAACAGGCGTTGACGATGCGCGGGGCTACCGCAGAAGTACCAAGATGTCTGCCCTCAGTATTCAGAGCAGGAAGCAATCGGTGTCGTCAAGGCCGTCCTTGCGACCTCAACGTCTTGCCCCTCCAGTACAATTGCAATGAAGCCTATCGTGCGCCAAATAACGATTTGTGTTGTCGCAGAACCTCGTCGCGGGGGCGAGCGCGGTCCAACCGGCACCTCATCACTCTCGAGGGGCTGGCATCGCGATGCCCGCCCGTACTGTGGGCCATCTATGCTGCCCACGCCAAGGCCACTGGAGCGGTCGTTGCTGCTCTAATCGAGTGATGTGACCGCCAACAGAAAGATCCGTGATTACTTAAGAGGTTGTAGTTGTACGGCTCCTGTTTTTGTTATCCCTGGCCTGGGAAACTAGCACGTTGCCTGTAAAGACCTCAGATCGCCTCGATCAAACTGTTCACGAAGTCTCGTGTGTGCGGAAAGAACGTGGGCAGAGAATTCTATCACCGCGTGTCCGAAGCCTCACGCTGTCTGTGTGTCGTGAACGAGCGGTTTCGATAAATGCCGCCGACGTGATTCTAGCGATGAATCCACGTCCGACCCCCTTAAAACACAATTCGATCGCCGCAAATACTCTTTATTAGGCCGCCAATCCGTGGTGACCTTTTGCAGGTGCAAAACTTAAAGGGCAAACCACTTGTGCTCATCAATCTCCTTCTTGATTTCCGCCTTCAACTCGGCATCCGCCTCAAGCGCCTTCTCAATCTCGAGGTTGGCCCAGTCTGAGTTTGACTCGAGCTCCGCGAGCTTTCCTTCAAGCTCCTTAATCGCCGCATCCGACTCGGCCCCCACCTTTTCAGCTTCTTTGATCAGCTCCGCAAACCCCCTCTCAAGGTTCTCCCCCTGCCAGCCAGCGCCGCATCAAGACGGACCGTCTGGAAGGAACAGATCGGGGCACCTGCGATAGAGCGGCAAGGAGTTTACCACTGAGGTCTGAAACTTGAGCTCGGGGATGGATTCAACAGCCTTTTTGTACTCGGCAACCAGGCCCTGGGCCATGATCGTCTTCTCATAATAGGCCCAGTCGATCGTCGGCTTTTTCTTTGACTCAGCAAGGGCCTTGGACTTCATCTCCATGAACTGGGACTGCCAAGCTGCAATTTCCGCCCTGCACAGCAATGTAGTTTTAGCACAGGCGATTTCCAGACGGGGATTACGGTTACATTCTCGTTTTCGATAGGATGAACCTGGTCTCAGACGAGGACACGGAGTCCATGTACTTGTTGAAGTCGAATTTGCGCGGCTGGGTAGTGCTGAACGGCCGGGAAACGCTGCGGAGGTTCGAAAAGTAAATGTCTCTCACTTTGGCGCGCCGACTCGCTCTGGCTCCCATTTCTCGAATACGAACCAGCACCGTTTCCAACCCTAGCCCCCGCTAGCAGGATCTGCCCAGCGTCGACGCAGAATCTAATGGATCATGTTATTCGCCTCTTTCTATCAGTTTGATGGTGGGTGCTAGCTCAACTAGCACTCTTGAGGCAGGGTGCCTAGATTCTCGAGCAGACAAATGCCCGCAGCTACCGCCACCCCGGAGCAAAGGCCCCAGCAGAAATACTTGCCGTGCTGTTCACAATCTGCTAAGTTATTGCTGGGCGCACTACGAAGAATCCGCGGGCAACCCGGTCCTTTCCATTCCTTGCCCCACAAATTCCCAGGCCGCTCGACAGAACCCAGGCACTGTGACCTAAGCGATTTGCAGCCAAAAAGAACAGACAGGCAGTCGCATACAAGCCATGTTCCGCAACAACACTGTTCGAGGAAATCATTCTGGGCCAAGATTTACCTGGACACGATGTGCTGCGGCCGCACAGCCCGAAAGGCAACGCGGAGGGACATTCCGTTCAGGCTTGCAGGAAGATTCCTGGCCAGTTGATTGAAAGTATTACTCGACTTCTTTATCGTTGGAGCCGTCCAATGTCAACATTTGCGAACGTTCGGTCGGGTCGCACAGGGGCTCGATGGCACACCCCTCGGGGGCCCGTCTTTTCGCAACGATTCTTGTGTCTCACGCGGTCTGTGTTACCTTATCTGAGATACCCCTTCCCTCTATCGGCCAGCAGCGATGTTGCTGCCTGGCCGTGGGCTCGAAAACGGGGACGCCTCTCGCCAGCGCAGCCAAGAAGCTCCTCAAGAGTTCGCGCGATGTACCTAGTTTGGCTGCCCTCCGCGGCGGATTCGCACTCAGAGGTGGCAAGGTGTCAATCCCACCCTTGTCACCAGGGTTTCAGCGACGCTTGTCATGATATGTACCGCATGTTCTGTGACAGGACATTGGCGAGTGGGGAGCGAAAGTCGATGCTCAGCTGGCTGCAGAAGAGCACCGTCTGCAGAATGAAGGGGATGAGGAGCTTCTGGCCGAGTACCGTGCAGCAGCAGTCAAGTTCGACGAGGCGGCCGAGGCTTTGGGGCTCAAGGGTTACGGGCCGCCTCGACACTCAACTGACGCCATGCTTGAAGAGGTCTTGCCCTCGCGTCCCGTCCATTCTTGATGAAGTAATCGCACAATAGCTCAGAGATTCGGGCGTTTTGTGTGCAGATCTTTCTTGACGAGGACGAGCATGTATCGGACGAGTGCCTTGAGGGGCGCAAGTGGGGCGAGGACAACGAGCCGCAGCATCCCGACAAACGGGTCCGCACTTTCATGGAGCAGTATTACAACGCGTCGATGGCTCCGGAGTTGCTGCTAGATGATTCTTCGGGCTCTTACCCTGGGGCGTTCGTCGCTCCTGTCCGTTCCAATTGGATGCACGCCGCCCATATCACAGCACGATGCGCTGTAGCACACGCTGCACCCCAAGTTGCGCATTTTTCGCTCTCTGGCCGCGTGTTGTCCCGTGCCACGACACTTCCTTTATTTGGCGCAACATTCACTTTGTCTGGGATGCAATGCTCAGGGCAGCGAGACACCAGACAGTGGAGAGGCAAATACGGTGCTCGGCCAAGGTCTCGACACGCCACAGGGGTTGCACTCCGAGGGAGCGAAACAGATGAAGAGGCCAATGGTGGGATGGAATCGAAAGGCGATGAGGGTGGGGGGTTGGTTGAACTGCGTGCACGCGCAAAGGAGTGGCGTCGCAGGGCAGCAGATGGGCTGCAGCAAGCACGGGAACTGGCATCTGGTGCTGATGCTTGGCTCCTCGGCACGGACTGCGCGGTCGTATGCTTGGCACTTTTTGCTGTTGCAGCGCTCCGTGCCGCCGAAATGGAAGGTCCCGGGCAGGCATTTGGTCTTTTGAAGCCTCTTTCAGCTGCAGACCCTCGGCACATCGCCCACACCATCTACCAAGCCTTCGGCGTGTCGGCAGCTTGGGTCGCACTCGCTGCCCCCTCTGGTGCAGCCTCGCTCGCCTCAACTGCAGGCGCCCCTCCCCTTGCTGCCGCTTTCCGTAGTGCAAACGTCGCCATCGTCGCTGTTCCTCTGGGGCTCTGCCTTGCACTCGCCTGCGAGCAGCGCGGCACGACCCAGGCCGACCTAGCTGAGGCGATTGGCGCTGCTACTCTTGCAATCCCTCTGTGGCGCGCTTCACTTGCAGCACGCTACTCCGACTGGTGAATGCGAATCTCAGAATATAAATCAGGCGCACTTGCTGCACGGCTGCCGCGCGTGTTGTGAATGTGAGTAGAAATTGCTGGAGAACGGTCTCATCTGATTTTAGGAGGGAGGCCACTCATTGCTGCCGTCACCAACCCGCCCAATCCTGGGCAAGAAAACTCGTGATTGGGCCAGCATTTTTCTCTATCAACGATCAACACTGCACCAGCGCGGAAAAAGATACGCCTTTTCGTTACCACGCGGGTAACGACAGAGGGTAGAGAAGTGTCGCTTCGGATCGCCTTGGGTGCGCCTCCGATGCCATTCGGTGCCGACCATCTACCTAATTGCCGCGCATAGCGGAGTGGCTACGTGTCCCAACTCCTGCACCCCAGCTTCCCCACCACGTTGGCCCGCCAGGGCCTGACGCACGCGAACCTGTGTCCTGCGCGTCACCCTCGTGCTCCGAGGGTGCCCTCCGCAAAGTCTCCTCGCGCAGTCCCCCATCACCGTCAGGGCCTCTGCTCAGGCTGAGCGCTTCAACCGTTCGGTTGAGCCCAGCCTGCGCTGACCGCCGCGACGCCAGGAGAGGATGCAATGCCACACCAGAATGCTCGCCACGCCCGTCCAGCAGTCCACCCTGCCTCGGCAACAGCAACTTCAGGATGGCCCACCCTCTTCTGGATGACCAGGTCAAACCCGCGTTGTCAGGGGCGAGACTCTTCAGATTTTGGGGATTAGAAGGAGGCACAGACCTCTGGTTGAGTGCGAGTCAGGTTGAGGCCGAGTGAAGTGTGTCGTGTCCCGCTCACCCGGGAAAGCGGCTCCTGAAGATGGGGCACCGTGCCACCACCAGCTCCTGCAGGCCAGTCGCTGCCGCCCGGGAGGCCACCGAGTGCGATTGAAGACCACGAGAGGTGGTCACGAGATGGAAGGCCGCGCGACGCGGCCATGTCTTCGTCCTTGCCCTTATCCATGTAGATAGCTGCGTCGCCGTAGAGACCCGCAAGCCCGTCTAGTCGCTCCTCAGCGGTGTCGCTGGCAACAGCTGCTCGACGCTGGGCTTCTTTAGCTAGCTCCCGCGCGATACGGTCAAGCTCCATCTCAATCTGCCCGCCCTCGAAAGTCAGACCTCTACAGCGCGCTGCTCTGCCCACAATGAGCCGGGTCCTCCTGCACCCAGCTTCGGCCAGAGCCACATTGTTGCTAACCTGACAGTGATTGCGGATCATTGAAATGGACGGCCAGGTGCAGCGCTGAGCGTCTGCCATGAACTGCTGGATGGTCTCCCAGGTCGGATTCGAGATTATGTTGGTGTACCTGGGACGGCCCGTGCCGTCAGCTGTCGTCTTTCCCGGGGCCTATGTTTCAACAGCGCGCAAAATGGACAGAGGAATTGGGAATACATAGAGAGAGAAAGTGGAGGCACGATCGTTATGTCGCCGGAGAGGCGCTGGAACAGTGTGGCCTCAAGGATCTTCGGGACGAGGCCCATCGATACGGCTTGTTTGAAGCGATGGGCAAGCTCAGACGTCACTAGGTAGCGCGCCACTGACGCGCAGCGGCGTAGCAGCGAGGGAGATTCCGTCGTCTGCTCCCGCACTCAATCAGTCAGATTGCAGCCGATCAGCGTCACGGCGAATTTCATTAGAAGGCGAACGGCAGACAGGCGTGAGCGCAGACCTTGTGCTCGCGCTGTTTACGTACTCGCCGAGGCTTCGACATGAAGGGGATAGCGTGGGGATTAGTTTGTGACACGATAAAATGGTTGACGTTGAAAAGCTCTGAAAGACGAGTGATGGGCAGATCCGCCTGGAGAGAGCCGTCCTTCCACTTCACGTTGGTGAGGTGGTATGGCACCAACTCGCCGTCGTCGTTCTTTGCAACAAGCTCGACAGCGCCAAAGAGAATCGGGAAAGCACACGAAGCGCAAGCTGCAGACCAGATCAGTACGTTGGGAGAGGTAAGGTAGTTTAGTAGGCGTGGGCGCTCATAGTCGTTGGCGGGTGAAACTGTGATGTTGAGGATTCGACCGGTGCGCTCATATGCCTCGTAGAATGTCACATTATCGAGATTCTTTTCGAGAGCTTGTTTGAGAACCTCGACTTCCATCAGATGCCCCTTGGTGAGAAGCCGAATAAGCTTACGGCGAAGAGACCCCTCGCGCGGAAAGAAGGTCAAGTCGATCGAGTTGGTAACGAAGAGGTCGCCAAGCTCCTCGTCAGTACGCACTCCCACAAGCGCAGCGACAATCGAGCCGGCCGAGCTGCCTGAAATCACCCGGGGCAAGAGTTGGTGCTCATGTAGTGCTTTCAGCACACCGAAGTGGTACATTCCAAGTGAAGCGCCTCCCGAAAGCAGCAGTGCCGTCTTGCCCAGTGCGTGCCGCTGCCGTACCCAGCACGAAATCAGAAGACCGCAATAGAGCCGGGCATCCGCCACTCGCAAGGTGGAGCTTCGCAGTAGCAGGGTGCGTACCGACTCAGCAAAGAAGGCCAGCTTCTTCTCGAGGCGAAGTTCGGCCTCTGGCGCATCCTGCAGCACACGCAGGAGCCGCAGGACCTGGGCTGTGTGCTCCTCAATTAGCCGCTTCGTCCCCACATATGCATGCGTGTGCAGCTTGTGGTTCCCCACGCCGCCAAGACCACGCACAAGCCCGGATCGAAGGTGGAACATGATGCCCTGAATGTCCTTGATCTGCTCAAGCCGTTGCATCTCCTCCACTCTGCCCAACCCGCAGGCGGACGTCACCATACTCAGGCACCGGCAGTGGACGGGCAGACGGGTGCAAGGGCGCACCGCTCACGAATCAGCTCGGCGTCATAGAGCGGGGAGTCGTCAATTTTTTTCCAAGCATCATGTCCTGCAGACCACCCGCGACCGTTAGGGTGCACATCAGCGAGACGGCGTGCCAACAGGCGGCAGGTCAGCGGGGGCATGCACGTCGCACGAAGCTGGAGCGGTGATAGACGTACCCTCGTACTCGTCCAATTTTCGTGCTGCCTCCAACCAGGCTTCGTACGTGGTAGACGTGTCCATCTGGTGGTACCATTTCTGGACGTCCTTGCAGGATCGGATCCGCTCGACCTGCACGCGCCACGACCCGCTGTGAGCTGCCGGTTCCGCGAGTGTCTCCGCGAGTGCCCACGAACGGCACGACGAGCTTCAAGCAAAATTTTCTCAACAGAGACTGATTAGCACAGCCGTTTGGTAACAGCAGCCAGTGACACCCTGAACCAAACGGCACTGTGCGCGTGGGGCGCAGCGGGCGGAGCGTGCACGTAGCAGCTCGGCACAGAGGCGCCCTGCTCGGAACGCAGCAACGCAACAGAACTCGGCGAGGATAAAAACGTCCAGAGTCGATGCAGGTGCACATGCCAACGTGCAGCACGTGGCAATGGGACGCGGTCTTACCCCGTTCTTCACCCCGTTTCGAAGCATAATCCACGAGCAGTTCGGCGCGCCGAGCAGTGTCTTCCACGCCGTCCTCAGCGGCGCTGCAGGAGACCATGCTACTGGAATATCAGTGACATCGCCAGGGTGTGGCTCAAGGCACTGCCGCGCCACTTCTTTATCTGTGACCGCAGTGTCGGGCATGTGTCTGGATCGTGCGTGCGTTTGAGAGGTGCGCGCGCACTGCCTCAAGCGCGACGCCGCGCAGTCAGCGTCACAGCCGAATGGATCGACGCGCCCCGGGCTGCCTTCGATACGTGCCCGGCTGTTCTTTCCGCGTCTCTCGGAGCAAGGCTTGGGCGCAATCGCTCCCAACCCGTGGCGCGCGGCCGATCTGGGGGACGCACTCTCCGGACGGAAGGGACACTTCTCAAACAAACGTTCCGCGGACGTGCAGGTGGAAACTAAAGTACTTTCGCGGACGCGGGTGACTCTAAGGGATTTTGAAACGTTGGCAACATTTCGGGCGTCGTGCCCGCCGTTTCCAAAGTTGATTATGATTGCTCTCCGACTCCGCGGGGGGACAACACAAATTCCTTGCGCAGTCGCGGGGTGCTTCGTACAGTGGGGGGGCATGACCGACGCGTCGGCGTGCCCTTCAGAGCGCTATGGTGCCTCGAATGACGTTCAACAGCGCATTGCGGGCGTCGGCCTGGGAATTGAACCTGTTGACGGGCGTCTGATTGTTGTCGCCCTCGTGCCTGAAGGCCCGGCACACCGCAGTGGACAGGTTTGTTTGCCCACACCGCATGTGCCCAGTAGAGCCAGATACGATCCTGACAAGTGTCTTCCGAGCGCTTTCCCCCACCCTGCAAGAGGCGTCTTCCGCTCCGTTCCTGGCACTAGACAGGCTGGAAACTGAACTGCGCTCAAATTGTCAAAACAATTCCCAGAAGCCGCTTCCAGGTTTGAGCGGCTGCAGATAGGACATGCCATCGAAGGTATTCGCGTTACCGAGCTTTATGTGGTGACTGATGGTCCTGACGGCAGGTGAGGATCGGGGACGAGCTTGTGGCAGTCGACGGCCACTACTGCGCAGCAGGTGACTTTGTACCACAAACTGAAACTGGATCTTCCGAGGCTGCGCTGTTCAGTCAGCAAGATCGTGTTATATGAGGCACATATTTTCTCCCATGCAACTGTACTCGGATGGTTCTGAAATCTTGCTTCCGCGCAGGGGTTGACTCGGAAGGCCGACTCTCTGACGAGATTCCGGTCAGCGAGCTGATTCATCTGCTGCAGGGCCCGGCAGATACACCCGTGTCGCTTATGCTGAGAAGAGGAACGGATTTCTTGTCTCTGAAGTTGCTGCGCGCGCTTCCGTGGAGTGGGGCGTCCCAAGGCACAAGAATGGAGTGGCGAAGTGAGCTTGCAAGCCATGGGCTCGGCATTCTGATTGAGTTTCGTGACGAGGGTTTGGCCCCGCCGACCGCGCGACCCCAGCTGCGAGGTTCCCAAACCCCGCCGATCTTTCCTGCATTCAACACCTGTGCGGGCGACGCAGTGCCTGTCGTAGTAGGGGTCATCCCAGGCTCGCCAGCTGAAAGGTGTGGCCGTATCTGGGACGGCGATACGTTGTTGGCGTTTAGAGAGGACGATGGAACGGACAGTGAAGGGACTGGAACTGTATCAAGTTCTGGGCCTCTTTGCTCGATTGCTACGCTGACAGCACTGGTGGAAGGACGGCAAGGCACGTCGATACGGTTGCTCCTGCGGCGCAAGAGTGGTGAGCAGGAGGAGGTGCGACTTCGACGCGGTGACGTCGGCCTTCTACGTTCTGCAGGGGCACGACCGTGGTATGGAGGGGGAGATGGAATGTTGGCCACTTTCTTGTCGTCGTTTCCGCTGATTTCCATGTCAGCTGCTCCCCTGCTGGATCTGGCACAGCAGGCCCCAGCCGTTAGTACGGCGCAGGAGCCAGGTGCCGATGCGCGCACCTCTCATGACCGAGGGGAGGCTGGCAACATACCTCCGGGAACGGGAGTGGCGCGAACGCTCCCAATGGAAAGTTTTTCAGCTTCGGAGCCTGAGGGACTGTCGATGCCAGCCTCACGCCATGGTGCAGGCTCTGCTGCTGCCTCGGTCCATCTCCATACCACCCTCCCTCTCGCCCCAGTGAAACTCTGCACACTTTATGCCTCACTCACGTGGGGTGTGTGCCTCCAGTCCAGCTCATAGTGACAGAAGAGTCTTTTGTCACTCTCAGATGACTCACATGACAAGCGATGACGAGCCATCAGACGTGCTAAGCAGTGGGAGCTTTTCTGCCCGGGGCACAAGGCGGAAGAAAAAACCCCGTAGGTTCAAGGTCAGAGTTTCTGAGACCAGAGGGTCTGCGCGAACATCGAAACGGAAATCTTCTCGCTTCTTCTCGAGTCTGGTGAGCGAGTTTGGTGTGTGCCTCACAGTTGGTGTGCTGCTGCTTGTCGTGCTGGTATCCGCGCTGCTGTGGAACAGGTGGCGCCAAGTCGTGGCGCTAGACTACCCGCTCACGGCATTAACGCTGCAAGTGGGGCAACAAGTGAGTCTGTATCCCAGGTCGCTTCTGGGCAATGGCCTGCGAGTCGTTTCTACACCATTTCTTCCGGCGGGGTTGGAGCTCGACGAGTTCTCCGGGCACATTTCCGGTCAGGCGTTGGCTCGCGAGCGCCCAAAACTGTGGCGCTTTAGGGCAGAAGCAGCGGCTCATGGTGATCTTCAAGGCAGGGCCTCGCAACCAGAGGCAAACTTACATCTGGCAGTGGTCACACGGGTGTTTGGATATCCTGGCGATCTGTCGCTGGCTCCCGGGGAAATGATTCATGTCTCGCCAGCGCTGCTTCGCTGGGGGTCAGCTCAGGACATTGCGAAGGACGGCGACGCGCTGCTCGCCGCAGCCGTGTGGAGCGTGTCGCCGAGGCTACCAAGAGGTCTTGCGCTCCACGCTGGGGGCCTGGTTTCGGGTACCCTTGGTGCGTCTGTTGCAGCACAGCGTGCAACCCGCTACACCGTGACTGCCACGACACCACATACGTCGTACACCGCTACCCTGAATATTGGGATTTTCGACCATCGAAGCTACACCCCCCGGGGTTCGTACGCCCCACGCCATCTGAATCCCGTACCAGCGCCGGCGCCGGAGCCACAGATGCGAAATGGTGCCGTGCTTGAATACGAAGCTGAGGTTGGGCACTTCATCGGATTGAGGTCGGTGACGCAAGGTCAGGAGTACCGTTTGCATACGCACGCGCCAATAACGCTTCGGATCGCAAAGAGTTCTGATGCTGGCGCAGCAGTCGCATCACTGGTAGCTGGACACAAAGATTCCTCGATTCTAGCACTTGACTCTTTTCCGGCGCTTCCGCGGGGTCTTGAGTTCGACCCGGCCACCGGTGGCATCCGGGGTACGCCAACTTCCCCGATGCCTCCGAGCGAGTTTCATCTGCAGCTCACAGTCCCAAAGCTCCAAGGTTCATTCTCTGCCAACCCTGACGCCCAGCTTCGGCTGTATGGCACCTGCGTGTCTGCCTGGGGCCGCCCAGGAACCACAGGCGGGCTCGGCGCGTGCTTAGCGAGAGCTGGTGTCGGCAGGCGGATTTCAGCGTTTCCAGGGGCGTCTGATCCTCCAGGTCCAGCAGACGGAGCCTTCATCGAAAATTTCATCAAGTCCCTCTCCGCCACCTTCGCCCCAGGTTGTTGGCTCGCGGTTTGCGATGACACGGCGGCATGTTTTCTGAGGCACGACATTGATGTCGCAAAGCGCTAGTGAAATTCGACATTTGTCAATCTTTCGAGAGTTGCAGGCAGACCTGACACGGAGTAGACTGTAGTGAATGCGTCTGTCTGTCTCGTTTCTGAAAATCGCTAATGCCGTCAGTTCCATCCGAAGCCGAGCAAAGAGCGCGCCGCGTTGTTGAGTTTGTAAGCCTCGGGATGGATCGCTCCAGATGTGTCCGTGACCACCGGCATGAAGGTGTAGTTTTGTTGCGGACCAATGAGCCAGGCGTGATGTTTGCGAACTTTCGTGTCGAATGCCGAGTGAAGCACCCCTCGTCAGACACGCCGAAGCAGCGTGGTAGTTTTGACCATCTCGTGTAAAAAAGTTTCGGAGGCCGAGGATTGAACTACTTCTCTATGCGATTTTTGCAAAAGAAACTCATCAAGAAACTCGGTCATCAACACCTCTACGCGTTTGGCGTGGAGGTGTTGAAGCAGAGTTCCAAGGCCGGAGTCCTACGCGGCTGCGGTGTACCAGAAACCGGCCCAGGGCCACACGTTGAACGTGCAGGGCGACTGCTGCGACTGGAGAATGGTGCGTCTGATCGAGTTCCAAATTCCGATGCCGGTCTCCTTGGACGAGTACCGTCGCGGCCAGGTTCCCGCCGTTGATCTGATCTCGTGCAGAGGGGCTTACAGGCTATGGCTTTTTTGATTGGTCGTTCGCACTTCTGCTCCTGAGGCCGCTTCCAGATGCTTAGAACTGATGACCGTCAGCAGATGTACATGGTGCCGAAACTCGCAGACGAGATGACAGCTGAGGGTGCAGGATGCGAATGCATCGGTACAGAGCAGTACGTGCACGAGACACGTGGCACAGGTGGCACTCCTACACTCTTCTTTACCGTTCCTGATCTCATCACGAGAATTCCTTTGAGCATGCTCAAATTTGTTAGGTACATTCACGCGAAAGCACTACCACTTCATCAAGGCGCTGCCTTCTTACGTCCGTGCGGTCAGTCCTCTCGCGAATCCGGTGTGTATGCGTGACTGTGTCATGTGCGCGTCTTTCTGATATCTTTTTCGTACCGCAATGGATTTGTGCAGGTTGTGCCGAAAAGAGCAACATACATGGTTGAAGAAAGCTGGGACGTATTTCCGTGGGCCAAAACCGTCATAGCGCATCCAAGGCACTGCCCTTATGCAGCGTCTCATGCCTCACGTCCTGAGGTACTCCGGGTGCTGATACGAGTGGCCGGTGGCAGCTTCGGAAAATTCTGTATGACGATTACGACCATCATCGCCCCTGGCGAACGTGGGGTTGACGGTTCAGTGCTTTTTCAAGAGAATGCGCATGGTCTGGATAGCAAGGATGTGAAAATCAGGCAGGTTCGAAGAATCAGTATCGAGGATTCTGGGGACGTGGAGAAGAAGAAGTATGACGCTAACTGCGACCCGGCTCTGTTCCGCTCTGCTGCATGCCCGATGCGCACGCCCCTCGCACCAGGCTGGGCAACTTCTTCAGAGCAGTTATCGGTATGTCCATGACTTGAGTTTTCCCTCCGCGGCGCCATGCCATATTCAGTTACCTGGCTGAGGCGGCGGTCCCGACTGCGTGACAGGTTGTGTACAAGCTGGTACGGGTCCAGTGCAACTATTTTGGGATCCAGCGCGTCGTGGAGGAGTATCTTGCTGGATACGAGCAGCACCTTTTCAAAGCGTCGCACCGCAAGTTGTGGTGCTGGCTCGACTTTTGGTTTGCGCGCGAGCTTTCCGAGGTCCTCCCTCCCGCACAGTGTCCAGTACCAGGGGATCAAGACTGAGACGTGCGGGGCGGGGCTGCCGCAGCTGCGAGAAGTAGAGGCACGACTGAATCGGGAAATGACAGCGCGGATGAGAGGAGCATTAGGTGGGGTGTCGACAGAGCATGATAACCTCGCTCTTGACACCTCGCTGCACTCGAACATCTCCTTCAACTCGGTGAACGACTCAGCAAGTGCTCGCCATTCCAGCTTCCTCATACCAACTTTTTAGCAGTCAGCCGCTCTGACCTGGATCCAATCCAGACACATGATGAACACTATCCACGAGCAAAAAGTGCACTGACTTTTTATTTCATCAACCAGTCTCGCAAGAGGACGACCTTCGCGCATTCGGCCACGGTCCGCCCTCGGGCAATGGGTCGCCTGCTCCCTCTGCTGCGGGGACCGCGCGCTCTGCAGACACGCCGGGCGGCAGAGACCAGCTCTTGTTTGACCAGGACGTCTTTCAACCTTCCCTGGGCAGAAGCGGGTAGAGAGTGTGTGTATTGAATAACCTCGTACAGACCGGGTATCATACGACCAAACCAAACCGATAGGCACGCAAAAACCCCAAAGGAAAACGTAGTGAGGTCGGGTGAGGAGAGGCTGATGGAAGGTGACGGCATGCGAATCGAGACATTTCCTAATGCCTTCAGATGTAGATGATTCAACACCACCAAAACCTGCATGATCTGCGTTGTGCAAGGTGCAACCATACTGCTGCGCATACAATTTCATTCACGATCCAATCGCTCGCACACCCTTACAACAGCCCCCGCTAGCTGCTTGCTTCGATGGATTTTTCCTTGAATCTCTTGGCTCTTCACGAGCAGGCAATCCCCATCAGACCGCAGAAGCTCAGGCCAAGGCCCTCAGCGAGCGAGTGTGTCACAGGCGCACGCGCGGCAGCGAATGGCTCTCCCCATGCCCCGCCTGTGCCTTTCTGCACCGCCAATTGCGCCGTCTTGACGGCCGAAAGCTTTTTGCGAGCTGCCAAGACGGCCGTCGCCGAAGGCGCTGGCCGTTTTTCCGCCAGCCCCGACAAAAAGTGCTTTTTGAGCCATCCAAGCTGTGATCCAAGCTCCCCCTTCGACCCCTCCTGCTTGCCGGCGTTGCGCTCTGCCCTATATCCCGTGTGAGAGACTGACCCAGAAGAAATGTGCTTGCCCGCTTGTGCCGGCGGCTGGCGGGCGGCAGCTTTCGGATGAGAACGATCCCAGGCCTCTGCCGCCTTGACGGCTTCCATGCTCTTGATGTCCGCATTCAGACGGGCATCGTCCAGCCGCAGGGTATCCTTGACCTGCCCGTACAGCTTCTCAGCTTTGCGCTCGAAGCTCTGGTTCCGAGCTTCCCACTTGGCCTCAGTCGCACTGTCTGGCTTGGTTTGCTGCTCGTACGCGAGCTGGTGCTTGTATGCATGTAGTTTCATCGCAGCAAGAGTACCCTCGAGAGTATGCACCTGCTGCTGCCGCTTGTGGAGCTGCTGCTCGTCAAACTGCATCTTCGCGGCCCACTGTTCGTGAGGAGTCTTTGCGAGCACCGCGGTGCTTGCACCATGCTTGTACCCATCGTCTTTCTTGGCGATGCGAGTCAGACCGGACGTGCGTCCCTTCACTACCCGCAGGGATTGTGTCGAAGCCTTGGTGCTTGGGCCGGTGTACGGCGGAAGCGGTGCCTGCGAATGTGCATGTGTCAGTCGTTCGATCGGCGTGGGCGTGGGCCTTGGAAGAAGCCATGCAATTGCGGAAGCACAAGTGTGACCTCCGCATTTCTGGGGCTACACCTGGGAGGGTTGAATCTCGTCAGGAGGGTTCAAGTTCGTAAATTCATCGTACTTCCATCCTTCCGAATTCTTCGGATTCCTGTCCAAAAATGCATCGTCGTGCTTTGCAATCGAGAGCGCCTGAAAACCGCAAAACCGATAAGCCGCCGCACAGGAAACACTGCAGTTGCCATCCGCTCAAGGGCTTGATGTGCCTCACAACGCTTGTGAGTGCGGAAAAAAAGTACCTGATTTGATTCAAGTGCATCGCGAATCACCTCCTCGGCACGCTCGAGCTCCGTGCGTGCCTTTGTGAGGTCAGCCGTTTTCGAAGCGATCGTTTGCGCTGCGTCCTGGACTGAATCTGCCAATGCGTGGGCCTGCTGCTCCAACGATTTGGTAGACATTTTTTCAGATGCCAGCACACTGTGTTTCGCCTTGAGCTCATCCCGCACAGCAACTTCTGCCTTGAGGCGCGACATAATCGAGTGCTCCTTCCGTAGAGAGGACTTCAGTCCTGAAACATCGTTCGCCAGGTGCTTTGCACGGGAGCCATCAATACCACCAAGTTTTCTGGCCATGCTTGCAAGCAAGCGGTTGGAATTCGCAGCCCTGGTACGCATGGAGGCATCGCTGCTCTGCATGGCAGCTTGCTCCCCGCCCGGCCGAGTAAGACCTTTGTTGACGGCTTCCTCGAGCGCCGCATCCCCCTTTTCGTGCGCAATTTTCACCGCCGCCTCCATGTTCTTCAATTTGGCAGCCCACTCGTGCTCCGGAGAGTCCTCCAACTGCCCCCAGGGCGAGGATGCCCGTGAAACTGCTCGCGGCGCGGAGTTGCCATGCTCGACGTCGCGCACCGGGATCTTGTCGAAAAACGTGTTCATGTCCTGCTTCATCGCCGCAGCACTGGTTGAACCTTTCATGGCGTCTACACTCCCGAGAACACCGTCGATGTTGACATTGTCCCGCCTCGTGAGAGAGACGTCGTCTAGTGCGCCCAAAGCCCCTGCTACATCGTCTGCCTGAACGCCTAGGCTGCCAACGACATTTTCGTCAGGGACAGAGAGCAGGGCGACATTGGTGCGCCCGGTCCCCTGGATGACGAGTACTGTCACAGCAAGACAACCCAGTCCAACGAGGAGCGCCCGAAGCGGGGCGCGCCTCCCACTGGCCATGCTGTAGGTGTTTGGCTCTTCGAGCGTTGAGCAAACCCGGCATAAGTCAAAAGGTAAATTTCCGAGGCGGGCCCGGAAGAAGGCAAGGAGCGCACTGCTCCGCGGGCATCGTCGATGCCAAAGAGGGTCCTTTGGTTGTGGCCAACGCATGAGTTGCGCCTCAAAGCCGTTAGCGTGTTACCATGTCCTTCCACACAACCCCCAGGATGCTCTGATGGCCGCCAGGGATCCTCGCAGCGCGCACAGGCGCCGGCGCCGCTTGCCCCTTTGAAAATTGTGTGCCCGTGCAGCGCACTATT
>Ga0115567_10001436_pt1 | contig 23843 bp, 20 predicted proteins | sample COGITO_mtgs_1204_2_FD_88679 | JGI IMG/M metagenome (GOLD analysis project Ga0115567, IMG submission 88679) | Pelagic marine microbial communities from North Sea - COGITO_mtgs_120412 | ecosystem: Environmental > Aquatic > Marine > Epipelagic | place: Germany:Helgoland, sampling site Kabeltonne... | reverse complement strand
TTATTTGTAGATGATGCCCACCGTTTATCACATTTCCAGCAAATTCTTAAATTTTTAAGAAACTCAACTTATGAGAATATAAAGTTAATTGTTACAGTCCGTGACTATGCCCTATCAGATTTCATCCAACTGGTCTATAGTTATGAATACAATATTATAAACATCAAGAGCCTTAAGGATGAACAGGTCAAAGAGATTATCGCTGATACTCCCTTCAATATTACATCTCAAAAAGTTCAACAAAAGATTTTGTTTCTTGGAAGAGGAAATCTTCGTTTAATTCTGATGTTGGCAGGATTAAAAGATGCGTCAAAAAATGTGGATGCTCTGAATGATACAGCTGAAGCTTTTGACTTTTATTTTAGAACACTCCTTGATGATGCCGATTTCTTGGCACAACCAGATTTTACAAAAACAATGGCAATCATAACATTTTTCAATACTTTGAGATTGTCAGATCAAGAATTTTTAGACGAGCTTAACAATTCATTCGAAATATCAAAAGATACAATTCTTAGCTGTATCGACAAATTAGAGAAAATGGAATTGCTCTCCTTTCACAACAATGAAGTAAAAGTTTCTGAACAAAATTTAGGCTTCTATTTGTTCAACAAAGTTTTCTTTAAAGATGATATCTTGAAGTTTGAAAATTTACTCCAAAATTTTTATCCTAAACATCGAACCAGGTTTAAAGAGTGTGTTATTAGTGCAAACAATAATTTCGGCCATAAAAATTTAGTTGCAAAAATTCAACCAGATTTAATTTATTTCTTGAATAGATCTGAACTCCCTCAAGACGAATTAATTTCATTTTATGACTTATTCTGGTTTGCAATACCAGACAAAACTATTTCCTTCATTGTCGAGCGTTCATTCTTAGGAGATATTAATGAAAATGCAATTTTCGATTTTCATTATGAGACCAATGACTTTGCCTATGAACGAGATGCTTTTCTCTCATTAATAGTTAACTTTATAAGAGAACATACTGAATACTTACCAAATGCTCTTCAAGGTAGCTTAGAATATATCAGAAGAAATCCGAAAAAGGCGAGTGAGTTATTATACATATTGAAAGAGCATTTATCATTTGGATATAAAGACGCTCAATATGGCTACTATAAACAGCAAGAATTATTAAAAATTATTAAAACTGGTTTTACAGAAAATAAAAATTTAGAGAAAGAACTTTTATATCAAATTTCAAAAACACTATTAAAGCATAGCTTTCAAAAGTTTGAACCAACTTATAACGACAATACTATTTCCTTTTATACTTATCCGCAACAATGTGATAATGTAATCGAAAAATTGCGGACAGATATATGGAATATTGTTTTTGAGAATTTTGAGCAATTCCCAGGTAAAACTTTATCGCTTTTAAACTCTTGTGCCGCACAACATCCTGATAACAATCAAGAGCTAATGCTTTTCGATTTGGATTACATTTTACGAATTATTAATGAAAAATTAAATCCAGATAAATTTTCTCATTGTAGATATGTAAATAAACAAATCTGGTGGCTAAGGGGTAGTGATGTAAACAGGGATTACTTTGATAGTATATTGAGCCAATTCAACTGCCAACTCTTTCAATTTTATAGAGCAATGAATTTTGAATACTTAAATGGTCAATATCGCTTTGAAAATAAATTATATGCTGATTACGAAAAATATAGTCGAGAAAAAACATTAGAAATTGAGTCTTATCTTGAGCAAAATTTCCAAAATAACATTGGTCTATTTTATGATAATTATTCAAAAATTCTAAAAAAAACCAATAATAAATGGAGCCTCAGAGAATCATCTTTTGATATTGCTGTGACCTATTTCTTTAAAAAGGACGCCAAGAATGTTTCTTTATTTCTTAAAAAATTAATAAGGGATAATAATTCAGTAAACTATATTCCATTTAGAGCATTCAAATTGTTCTCAAATAATTTTACTGCTTCCAAGATAATTTACGAACTTATATCAAAACATAATTTTCAAAGAAAAACATTATGGGTTTCTCAATTATTTGAACTTTCAGAATGTAAACAGCTTTTGGACTTTTTCGCATCAAAAATTCTTATTTGGGCAAAAACAATAGATGAGAATTGTAATATTTCATTTGGTCATTTAGAAAAATATTTGGAATACGATGGAAAACTATTCCAAGATTTAACCCCAATAATTATATCCAAAATAGAAGAAGGTTATCGAATAAGCATATTTAGAGGCTTATCGAAAGCTATGATTGATTCATTCGATGGTAATATTCACCTACTAAAAAAACTTTACTGCCTTCAAGATTTATCTGACAATCATTTTGATTACCGAGGGGAAACATTTGCTGAAATTTGCAGGATTCAACCTTCCTTTTTAAAAGAGTATTTCGAATTTATATACAATGTTCCAGAACTCAAAAGAACCTCTAGAGAATCACGCGATCATTTTAATTTTATATGGACAAATCCGGATTTAATATTCCAACTCAATGAAGTCCTCAACTTTATCATCGAGAAAGAATCTTATTATGGTATCTCAGACCATAAAGCGGGTATATTTTTCAAAAATATTAGGTCAGAAAACAAAATAACCGCGCACGAAGCGCTTAGAAAATATATGCTCAACAACACGTCAAATACATTACGATTAAATGCTGTAATGGATATTGTATATAAGAATTTCCCTAAGGAAGCTGGCACATTCATAAAAGTTCATCTCATAAAAAATAAGAGTTTGGAAGTGTTTAAGGATGTAAGATGGATTATCTCTCAGGGAGTGTGGAGCGGTAATGCCATTCCTGAGCTAGTAAGAGCTTCACGCTGGGAAAAAGTATTGGAAATAGTTAATGAGTTGAAAAATGATATCCAGCTTATTCATATCAAAAATTACATTAAGGAAGAGATTCTTAGGCAAAAGGAATATGCTAATTATATCAAACGCTGGAACTAATCACTAATTAAAATTATTCAAATGTCGGGAATTATAAAATGGTTTAAATCGTTGTTAAGAAAACAGAAAATTGGATTTGAGCCAATTGATAATGAAATGATAGTCACTCTACGAGCCCCGATCTATCCAAAAAAAGGAGGAACTCAATCATTAATTGTAGATACTCAAAAAGAGCCAGTAAAAAATCTGGCAGAATATCTGGGTTTTAAAGAAGAGAAAATTGTTGATTGGTTAATGGATAACTCTGGCTTTAAAAAAATGCTTTTTGAAAAACTATTAAGTGGCAAGAAAAAATGTGCGCTACTTTACAACTGTTCAAGAACCATTTACACGGAATAGAGAACACCCTGGCGATATTGATCTTATAATCTTTTCAGAAGTTAATAAGGCAATTGCTTTTGAATGTAAAATTGTTAAAGCTACTTCTCAACCTACTGAGAAAGCTAAGATAAATAAGGCTGAGAAACTCAAAGAAGGAGTGAGGCAAGTTAATGACTATTTAAAGTTTGGTTTCAGTCAGGTATACTTGCTAATTATAATTTTAAACGATGGCAGATATTATAATAAGCCAAATTTTATCAATAATCACACGTTGGATGGAGACCTCTCAAAAATTTATAATGGAAACTGGAAAAACGATTTAGATAACAGAATCGGAATTATCTACTGTAAAATTGAACAGACAAGAAACTTGAGTGTCGACTTCAACAATAATATTTTATTCAAAATAGAAAGAAGCGCCCTCTCTAAAAAACAGAACGTCAAAACTAAAAAAATGATTGAGAGCATTTCTGACTATTAATCCTAAAAATAAAGATCAGCTTAATTCTTTATCTATTTATGAATAAATTTATCATTTTAAAGAGGCTTGCCATAATCCTTATCTTTTGATGTTTTAAGATTATCCCAGCTTAATTTCATTTTTTCAGGACGATCATTTTCTACCTTTAAAATCCAGCTGTTAGCACAAACATGCCAGTTTTCTATGGGTATCTTACCTCCCATCTTCCAACCGATTGACTCAAAATAAAAATAGAACTTTCCCGCTTGGTTAAGCGGCCATTTTTTTTCTTTAAAAAATTCTAAAACAACAAGTTCATTTTTTGGCCTTTCCATTTGGTTTTTTGTTTTATTATTTACTTGTTTATTATTTGATACCAATTTCTGATACTCTCTTGGGACTGTTCCGTCCATTTTTTGATACGCTCGTGGCTCACTCTTGTTCATTTTTTGATCGATCGTGTTTTCGTAAATGACCATTTGGATCTTGGAGCCTCTTGATGGATCGTTGGAAGGATAATAGATTAAATATCCTTTTTTCCCCAATTCTCTAAGACGTTTATGATAGGTAGTTTTGGATAGTATTTTTGCCAGATCCATTACTTCGCTACGATATACTTTTAAAATCCCAGGAAACCTTTGCTCGTTCCACAACTTAAAAAAAGACATATACAGACTGATATGCGTTGGTTTTATAGTTGCATCAAATTCGAACCTCCTTAGAACTATGTTAAGTTGAACAATGTAATTTACATTTTGCATGGCGTTAAATTTTTTATTTCGTTTCAATCAAACTTTTTTCTTTCCTGAAACCTCACTTTTTTCTTTTCTGGAAATCCATCTGAATCTAGTTTAGATCCGGCCACTTGAAAAAGTGCAGACATCATTGCAGCCGTAGGTTTGGTCTGTGACTTTTCAATATCCTTTATTATGGATATCATTCCGTTCATTCTTTTTTTGATCAGGTTTTCCAATGTTTGAATGTGCGGCCCTATCGATTCTTCGGGAGGTATTCCGTTACGTTCAAAAAACTCTATCATCAACAGCAGAGTCATCGATTGGGATTTTGATATTTTCTTGGAATATCGCCTGAATTTTTTAGCAACCGAAGCCTTGATACTAACACTCTCAAATCGGTCCTTTTTAAATCTATCGTCCATCTTTTCCGTGAATTAATTGCCTGTATTTGCGGGATGCGAAGGTTTTTCCTTGAAAAAAGTCTTCAATATCCAAATTTCAAAATTAAAGAACATTTATAAAACACTGATTTTTAATATTTTACACAATAGAATCGAATACGTAACGTGGCTCTGCCCGTTACCCTCTTGCTATTCGATTCTTTCATTTCATTTCGGTATCTTCATACTTTTCAACTAAGGCCGAAAAGCTTTTTTTCTTAAAATAAATCTTATAATTATCAGTACCGTATTTGAAGTTATATATTTTTAATTAACTGACAATCATTTATTTAAAATAAATAATTTATTCATTTCAAATGAGTTAGATTGATGTAATTTGATGTTACTTTTACTTTTTCATCACATACTTATTATATCTTGAGCGTTTTCCTTTTCATTTGATATTGAATTAAACGGCTCTTAATTATTTTTCATTCTATTTGCAGTTAAATGATACAGATTGCGTGTCGATTCAATTCTGTTCACTTACTTCCCATAGCGCCATCGCCGTTACCTTTTCGATAACCGAAACTAAAATTTTGAGCGAGTAAGGACTTATAAAAGTGAGTGAGCGAACGGTTATGCAGTCCATCTCGGGCAGAATTTTAAATCTTTGTGGTGGAAAAGGTTGGAGTGATCTTTTTGTTGGGCGAACGCTATTGCAAAGTTGAAACATTAATTAGTTAGCCAGAGATTTCGATAAATTACTGAGGTGGGTTTAATCTACAGTATCGGCTTTGCGATTGTGTTCAAGAGGTTTTGAGTGAAGCTCATCGCCCGAAATGAAGCTTTTCGCGAAATGTAGTGGCAATGTGCTGAACGGCTTATGAAAATAAATATATTCTTTTAAAGTAGCATTTACACAATACCTGATTTTATAAGTGTAGATTTTGAAAAAGATGTCTCTGAACTTCTTGGCAGGATTAACGGAATGGAAATTCGAAATTTTTTGCTTGAATCTAAACTTATTCTAAGTATGCGAATATTATTTCAGCAGCTCTTTTAAAGCAGTAATAGATGCGTTGAATTTTTCTAAATTGCTTGACTTAAGTTTAGTGAGATTCTGTAACTTCCATTGCACGGCTGGAAACCTCTTAAAATCGTAGACATTCCAATCTGGTGTCAGGTTGCTAAAGCTTATTAGAAACTTCTTGTCTTTAGCCGTTAAATTTTGACGTATTGTATCGATCAATTTTGCTCTCGTTTTCTCAAAATCCTCATAAGTAAAAGGTTCAGAACTCATACCTTCAAAGTGATTGACCATTGCTTCTCGCTGATCAATTAAATTAGGTTGCAACATTTCATTTATTGGTCGCTTGCTACTCAACAGAAGTAAGATAAATCCTTTCTTTATATCATTTGTAAATCCTTCACTTTCTAATAAGAATTTTATATCAAACAAGTCTCTCGGATGTTGGCGGTCAAGGGCAGCACAAATTTTACCGCCATATAATTGCCCAATTGAAACTACTGAAATTGCACAAAAGGCGTTGAATTCTTCTTGAGCTTTATCGCATAATGGTAATTCGACAAGCTCATCTAGTAAACCTCTATTTATTTGACTTACTTCTAATTTTATTTGTGCCTTAGCTGTAGTAATCTGTAGTTTTAAAGCCTTTTCCTTTATCGTAATTTCTGCCCCAGATAAAATTTTCTCTAGATTCACTTTTATAGCATCTAAGGCTGCAATGATTTTTTGAAAAGACATCTTCCTATCCTCTATTGAGATGTAAGTCAAATCAATATCGACAGACAATCTAGGCATGTCGCGAATAAACAGGTTAATTGCAGTTCCTCCATGGAGCGCAAAACATTTTTCTTTTGCCACCTCCGGCAATACTTGCAATAGTAAAGTAACTTGGTTTTTATAATTACTCATATTCTGATAGTTCTTTTGGGACAGTTATTCCATATTCAGCGACATAGATACCTTCTTTTACTAAAGAACGTTTCCCCTTTCCCATATCTATTTTTTCTACATTTATGTAATTAAACCAATCGTGCTTCGATTTTTCGGCCATATATAAAAAAAGCCGTTTCACCTTTATAGAGGTGCATTGCTCCAAAAGTTCTTGAACTTGCTTTGGTCTAAGATTATTAAGTCCTTCCATTATTTCATAACATTCCAAAAGATCTTGTTTTTTGGGTGCCAGATATAGGCATTCCAGTAAGGATCTTGTTGCGTTGGATATTTGTAAACCTAAGCTGGTCTGTTCTAAAGTCTGTAATCCAGCTTTGGGAGGTAGAAAGGAAGAGCTCACGTAATTAACCTTTATACCCCAATCGTATTTAGAGAACCACGCAGGGAGCTTTTCTTTACTGCCACCAAACAATGTGATTTGTTGCGTTGATAACTCCAAATAATGTGCTTTCCCTAATAAAGATAGGGCTGTTTTACCACCAAGATGAATACTCGATTGTGTTTGTTGCTGTAACGCATATATTGCACTTTCATAAGTAGGCTTCACCCCTACACGCATCCATGCACCCGTTCCTATGGAATAAAGCCAATTACTCTTCCTATAGCGATTAAGCAATTGTGTGGAAAATCCATTTTCTGTTAACCACGAACTCAGATATACAACCCCTGAAGGTTGAGAATTAAGCAGTCGGTTTATTTTTTGTTCTTTTTCCAAACTAATAGTTTCTATTTTCGGATTTTATTAAACTATAAAAGTTTATATTTTTTCAAAAATACAAACTATTAGTTTGTATGTCGTGTTTTTTATAAACTATTTTCCGATTTATGCAAAGTCATAAAAAGTAATGCTTAATTAACTATTATATTTTTATTGATCAAGGGTTACCTTTTAGATAAATGACTATTAATGGTTGTATAACAAATTAAACAACATCATTATGGAAGCCATACTAAACAAAACTATTACCAAGAAACCTTTAAACGGAGAAGAAAAGACATTATCTCAACCAACAAACATTACAACAGTTAAGAGCTTTTCAGATTACGGTCATGGAAAGTCAGGTTTAAACAGAGGAGATGCGACCACCTTTAAGATATTTCTCAATTGGATAAAAGATGGATTTGTTGTTGATGAAAATTATAGTGAGCAAGAAACTACGGCTAAACGCAAAGAAATTGAAGGTCAAATAGAAGAAAAAAAGGAAGAAAAACAAAAAGTCAATGCAGATAAGAAAATGATTGAAGACGTTCAAATTCCAAATAAAAAACAAAAGAAAGCAGATCTTTCAAACGATATTTCTCAAGTACAAAATGACCTTGACAATGAGATGATAGATACAGGATATCAAAGTACAAATCACTATCTGTATATTGGCCTTACCATTTTATTATCGTTTTACTTATTATTCTTTTATGCTTCTGTAATTTATTCTGCTTTTTTTAGAAGTGCAGGATTACTGATCGAGACCTCCGGTGATGATCTTGCAATGGTAATTGGGTCCATTTTCGATATGAAAGGAATACTAAGTCCTTCTCCAAACCTAATTATCATCTATTTGGGTTCAATTCTCTTTTTTGCCTTAGGTATTATTCCACATACTTTGAGGGGAAAATTTAAGAGTTTAAAAATCATTTTCTTTTTAATATTAACTCTCTGTGTTGATGCTCTACTGGCTTACAAAATAGATCATTCCATACACGAAATAAAAGTATTGTCTGGTATTGCAGAGGAAAATTGGATTTTTTGGAAAAGTGAGAATTTCTATTTGGTACTAGCATTTGGTTATTTAGCTTATATGGTATTTGGATATGTATATCAGCTTATGATAGAAGAGAAAATTAAGAAAAACCCTAAGAAAATTGCACTTAGAAAAATTCAACTCCTTAAAGGTCAAATTAACGACATTAATATAACTATTAATCAATACCACGAAAACGTTGTAACTCTAGAATCTAAAATTGCAATGCTAGAGAGCAGAATAGAACTGCTTACCAAAAGACTAAATGAAACAATGATTAATCCAGAAGTACTTTCTAAAAGTTTAAACAGCTTTTATATAGGTTGGATTCAATTTTTAAACGGTTCCTCAGAGTACTTCAATGAAAAGATAGAATGTGAAAGCGCATATAATAAGTTTATGGAAGAAAACTTCAAGAGTTTACCATCAATAAATTAATCAACTAACAATTTTAAATAATAATACCATGAAAAATTCAATTCAAAATATCGTATTAGGAGTAAGTATATTTTTTACTCTTACCAATTTACAAGCTATGCCAAAGTTTGATGATTCAAACACGACAAAGCGAGATCCAATCAATTACACTTTAATTTTAGATCTGAGCGACAGGGTGCTTAATTCAAATCAGTTGTCTTATGATATTGAACAAATAAAAACGATGTTCGGTAAATTTAAGCAAAAGGCCAAACAGAATTTAATAATCACATCTAAAGACCGATTTATAGTAAAAATAATCCCTCAAAAAAACAGCCCATTAGATGTAAACTATTATGAAAATGCCTTGCAGTTAAGATTAGATCAAATAAGTATTAAAGACAAGAATAATAAATTAAACCATTTAGAGGACCAGCTTCCTGTTATTCTAAAAAAATTAGAAAAAGAGGCTAAGTATGGAAAAAACGATTATGATTATGCAGGTGTAGATATGTGGTTATTCTTAAAGGAAAACCAAGATAACTTGGCCTTTTCAGCGTACAAAAATACAATTGTAATAATGACCGATGGCTATTTAGACTTTGAAAGCAATGTGCAGGTAATGCAAAAAGAAAATAGATTTACAAGTACCCGTTTTATTAGTAGATTAAATTCTGATACTTGGAAAAAGGATGCCAATGATAAAGATTATGGGATCTTACCTATTTCCATAAAGAACAATGCAACCTGGATTATTACAGGTCTAAAAAGCAAAAAACCGAATGATTTGATGCAACTTTCAAAGTTGAAATATTTTTGGACTCAGTGGATAAACGAGAGCGCTAAAACAAATCCGTTTTTTATCAACTATAGTACAAGAAGTCAAATTGTTTCAGAACTTAGTTCTATCATAAATTAAAACATAAGTCTAAAATTCTATTATCTTTAAATATTAAAATTATTTTAAGCTTATAGATGGACAATAAACAACTTATTGAATTAAAGCAAAACCGATTTAAACTGAAGGAAGTTTATAAAGATTGCAAACCTAAGTGTTTTGCCTTTATGGCCAAATGCTTTGGAAGTCAGAGTATGGATGACACAAAAATGTTTACAGTCTTCAATGATGCTGTAATAGTTTTAGTTGAGAAAATAGATGATCCAAATTTCAAACTTACATCATCAGTACAAACTTATTTAAATTCTGTTTGCAGGAATATGGCGCTTAATCATTTTAAAGCAGATAAAAAGCTGTACAAAACTACCGATCAAGAAATTGAAAATTTGGATTTCGATGAAGAAGTGACAGATATTCTTGAAGAGCCGTCACTTGAAACCCCGTATGAAATAGCAATTCGAAAGGCTTTCGAGGTGTTAAAAGAAAAAGGTGGAAACTGTGCTGAAATATTAGCAATGTTTTGGTATCAAAAGGCTTCAATGGAAGATATTACTGAAAAATTTGGTTACACAAATTCTTTGAATGCTAAAAACCAAAAAGCAAAGTGTCAAAAACGCTTAAAAGATGTAGCGTTACAATTAGTAAAAATATAAATGACAACAATAAAAGAAATATTAAGAAACACATATCAACTCACTTTCGATGTTGAGAGAGATTATGATTGGATATCCATCTCTGAAACCATGGTTGATTCAGAGAATGTTGTAGAAGAATTACAAGCCATGCAACTTCTTAAAAGTAACGAATCAAATGAAAAGATACTTTATTGGCAAGATGTCTTTTTTATGGAAATCGCTGAGCTAGGTGGTGATTTTACTGGAGATGATAGTTTCTTGTATGAAAAAATAAAGAAAAATCCCCTTTATAAGGATAACGAGCGATTTATAGGCCAACTTCCAAAGGTTACCACTGATTTGGGACGAGAGTTATTAATTGAGGCGATGATCGAAAACAAGCACGCCGATCAGTTAATACCAAATCATATTATAGAAAGTTCGTTAAAAAAAAAGTCACGTGAAGATTTAAGGAAAGAGTTTGAGAATTGGAATGAGGAAACAACTCAAGGAACTAGAACTGAGACAAATGTAAAAAACAGCTCTAAGGTCAATGATGCTCAACTTAGGGTAAATAAGAGTAAGTCTTTTAAACTTTTAAACCTTCTAATTGCCGCATGTATTGTTGGGGTAATAGTGACAGTAGGAATAAATATTTTAAAACAAGATAAACATAGTTTTGAAGGTAACAGTTATGTGATAACTACTGAAAAATCGATAATAAAAAATAATGGTCTGGGCTACGTTGAAAATGAAAATACACCCACCATTGTTTTACAGATATTAAATTACGATGATGCTATTGCTTCTGATCCTGTTGCGAATGATAAACTGATTCTTAATTCGTACTCATTTACAGACAAAACACTAAAACTAATTTTATCAAATAATAATGTAGATGCCCAAATTATAGAGTTGGACCATAATAAACTCTATCTTAGTTTGGATAATGAATTTTACAAAATAGATTCTTCTAAGAGTTATAAAAATCTTGAAATAGTAGATAACAAAGGAATTGTTGAAGAATTGGAACGAATAATCTTTGAAAATGAATAAACTTAAAATTGCAGTTTTAATATTCTTGTCTCTTTCTCAATGGTCATTTGGAGCAAATAGCGATGAGGAAAAAGTGAAGGAGATTTTTAATAAGATTGTCCTTGCCTATGGAAGTCCAAAAAGTGCGCCACAGCTTGTTTTTAGCAAAAAGCCAATGACTACACCAGCAATTTATTATGCAAATCCAAATGCGAGAATTGTTGTTGACCGTAAGTTTTTTGATATCTGTAAGTCTATTAATGGATATGAAGTAGACGCAATGGCAACAGTCTTAAGTCACGAACTAGCCCATTATTTTAACGATCATACTTTTTGCAGTGATTTCGCATATGCCATACGGAATGAAAGTCAAGATTTTAGTAGTAAACTTAAAAGTCTCTCGAAGTCAGAAAAGATCGCATTAGAAACTGAAGCGGATTTAAAGGGATTGTTTTATGCTGCCAGTGCAGGGTATAATCCATTTGCTATTTATAAGGACTTATTGGACAAGATTTATGCTTATTATAAAATAGCAGATAATGTTGAAGGTTATCCTACTAAAAAAGAAAGGATTGCTATTCATTCAGAAGCTGAGCAAAAGGTTGCACAGCTTTACCTTCTTTTTCAAAAAGGAATATTGGCTGGAAAAAAAGGAGATTATGCCCAGGCTATTGAAAATTTTGAAACTCTAAATAGACATTTCCCTTCGAGAGAAAATTACAATAATATTGGAGTCTATAATACTTTAATAGCATTAAGTGCTTATCCTATAAGCAGAGCTGCTTATTTAAAACCAGAGCGATTTACTTATCCTTTGCTAATAGAAAATGAAAGTAGACTGGTACTTAAAAATCAAACGAGGAGTAATAACCTAGAAACGCAAGAGTTTATTAAAAATTCTTTACTTGAAGCACAAAGGGCTTTTGAGAAAAGTATTGCCTTAGATCCTTCGTACTATAACAGCTTTATTAATTTGGCCTGTGTTTACGATTTATTAGGAAACCCAGAGGGAGCATTGGGGAAAATAAAGGAATTGCCTACTGCAATTCAGAATCAAAAACGAGCTAAAAGAATACAGGCAATCGCATATTATCATATGGATTTAATTGAAAAAGCTGAAGATATCTGGATAGGATTAAAACTATAAGTATATGCGTAGCTTTTTTGTCTTTCTGCTTTTTATTGTTTTTCAAGTTAAAAGCTTTTTAAAAGGCTGAGGATGATGGCATATTAACAACAAAAGAATTATCAAAACTAGATCAAGGCAACTGTGAATAGGTTGCTTTAAGTTCTTTTAATACTGAGTTAGGTGGGTAATAAAGAGAGTAAAGGCTTTAAGATGAAAACAAAACATTATTTATTAATATTATTTCTGATTAATTGTTCAATTCTTTTTGGGCAAAATTGGGTACGCCATTCCGACTCTATTATTTCGAATATTAGAAATAATAACTTGTCTAAGGCTAAAATTTTCTTGAAGCTGGCTGAAAAAGATCTATCAAAGAGCACTTTCATAAGAGACACTGTGTATGCAGATTTTCTATATAGAAAAGGTTTGCTTCGTTCTTTTCAGAATGAAAATCCAGAAAAAGAGTTTAATGAATCCATAACTATTTGGAATGGCTCAAACAATGTTAATCTTAAAAAGGTTATGCGTCTGTACTTTTTTTTGGGAAATTATTATTATAATACGTCGAAAAACTATGATAAAGCTTATAAATATTATTCTTTATGTTATGATGTAGGTAAGCAAATTGACTTTGATTCAATCAATGATTTTAAAAAAGTTGCCTACCGTCTTCATGTAATTGATAAATTGAAAAATAACAATAATAAAGAGGCTACTGACTGGGCTAATATATATCTTAATTTAAAAAAAGATTTAGCAGATGAAGATTTTGATTTTGACTATGTTCGAGCTTTTGGTTTTGTAAATGGAGAAGCAGAAGGGGTTAAACTGCTCGAAAGATATTTAAAATTGTACAATGAAACAAAAATTGAAAACCAATTAGTTCTTCAAGGAATTCATTTTGAAATGATGAGGTTCTATTACACTCTAGACAATTACCCTGAAACAATTAATTCTGGAGAACAAGCTTTAAAGATAATTAACATAAGCGATTTAAAACTAGATCGCAATAAAGACTTGACCTATAAATTATTGATCTCAGCATATCAGGAAATAGGTGATAATATTAACCAAGAAAAATATGTACAATTAAAAGAAAAATATTTTCCGAATATTGATGAGATTGATTACTATGAAGAATTAAATAGGCTAATGAAAACCGGGAATTTTAGTGCCTTTGAATCCCAGTTTGACATCTATGAAGAAAGATTAAAAACAGAAAAAAAATATGGTGATTTACTTTTAATTTATACGCTATCAATTACTCTTTTTGAACGTGGTATTATATATGACAAAACAACAATTGATGGACAAATAAATTTTTTGACATCTCACAAAAATCAATTAAATGATGAAAAGAATACCATTTTTGATTTGATGTTGGCTGAATTTTCATTTTTTACACAGGACTTTTTAAAAGCATTAAAAATTTGCAATCTAAATCTCGATAGACACGATGACAATTTTAAATTAATGTTTCTTAAAATTAAGTCAATTGCTGAGCGTCTACTAGGGATGCCTAATGCTCAAGAAAATGCATATAAAGTTGTTGAACTTGCTAGAAAATTATATGGAAATGATAACCCGAAAATTCTTCCATATCTAATTCTTCCATTGAGTGCTAATGTTACCGGAAATGATAATAGGTCTATTGCTATTGCTACCAAGGCACTACAATTAGTTTATAGATATGATTTAGAACAGACTGAAATAGCAGCTCAGCTATGGGGATTATTAGGGCAGGAAGCTAATTTAAAAAATAATTTCAGCGATGCCGAAAACTATTACAATAAAGCCTACAAAATTTATAGTAGACAAGAACAAGTTACCAATCCTATTTTATACTATACCTGTTTATTAGGATTAGCAAATGCCTCGTTGTTACAAGCCGATTATATTAACTGCTGGAGTTATCTCGAAAAAGCTCGTGTCTTTATCGATAACCAGAATAATCTTATGCCTATTGCGCAAGGAGATTATTATTATTTTTTAGGGAATTATTATTTTTATCAGGATGATTTTTTAAACGCCAAGCTTGCTTATAAAAAAAGCTTTTCAATTTATAGTCCAGAACTATCTAGAAGTAGACAGATGAATTATATTTTATCTGAATATTTTATTGAGAATAATGTTGATAAGACCATCAAACAACTAGAAGATTTCTACAAGACTAATGGCAACATTACTAAAGTTTTAAAAATAATATACTTACTAAAATTCAATACTGGGCATGACGATGAAGCCAAGGCTCTTTTATTAAATAGTATTCATCAGACTATTGCTAAAAACGATGCGTATTTTCATCTATTAAGCGATACTGAAAGAGAGATATTATATATAGATTTTACTGATGAATTTGAATTCCTCAATACACACCTTTTATCTACATTTAATCAAAAATTTTTAAACGAGTATCTGAATTTGCGATTTTATTTTAAATCCTTACTCTTATATAATACAAAACAAGCGAGTGCTCAAAACGATTTAGAAATTGCCAACTATAGGCAACTCAAAGAAAATAGAGCTTTGTTAAATAAATACTTTGAGCAAAGTGAAAATTTCTCAAATGAAATTAAAGAACTTAAGTACGAAAACCGCGAATTAGAAAAATTTATTTCTAGCAGTAATAGCAAGATTGAGTCTCCTTCTTTGGAAAGTGTTGCAAAACAATTAAAGGACAAGGAAGCTTATGTCGAGATTATAAGGATCAATAAACAATCCAGAAGTGCTACAAAAGACAAGCTAAACATTCTCAATAAATTTACAGATTCTATTTATTATGGCGCATTTATTGTGAAAAAAAGCGGTTCTCCAACATTTGTGCTTATAGACAGTACAAATGCACTAGAAAAAGATTTTTTAAAAGAATATAAAGATTATAGCGTAGGATCAAAAAAAAATGAAGTAGACACATCTAGTTATAATTTATTTTTTAAACCCATTGAAAAGAAGTTAGATGGCATTGAAACAGTTTATTTAGTTACCGATGGTGCTTATAATTCGATAAACACAGAGTCTTTCTACAACACAAAAAAAAACAAATACGTTATTGAATATCTAGATATTAAACCCATACTTAGTGCCAGAAGCTTAATCAAAAGAAATGAATCAAATGCACACGTAGAAAGCTCCACCGCTGTATTAGTTGGGAACCCTGATTATGAATTGAAAAATTTTAGTCCTCCAAATACCGATGAGGTTGTATTAGATGAGTCTATTTCTTTACTATTAAGATCATATGACCCTTTAAAGAGTATATCATATTTACCGGGTACAGAACAAGAAATACAAAATATATCAACTATTTTAAAAGCTTTTAACTGGGATACTGAACTTTATCATTTAAATACAGCAACAGAGGATAATTTAAAAGCAGTTACATCACCCAAAATTCTACATATTGCAACCCATGGCTACTTTATTAATGATGTTAGCTTATCATCAAACGATAATAGATTTTATGGCATAGGTTCTAACTATGTTCAAGATAATAGTTTGCTGAAATCCGGGTTGTTGTTAGCGGGGGCTCAGAACACTATTGACGGCAATACTATCCCATTAAATAACAACGGGATATTGACAGCTCAAGAAGCAAAAAACTTAGATTTGAAAGGGACAGAACTCGTAGTTTTAAGTGCATGTGAAACAGGAAAAGGTGATAACGTCATTGGAGAAGGAGTATATGGATTACAACGTTCGTTTATGCTTGCCGGAGCAAGAAGTATCATCATGAGTTTCTGGAACGTTAATGACGAAACCACTCAAAAATTAATGACTTATTTTTATACCAATTGGATTGAAAAAGACTTGCCTAAATATGATGCATTCCGCCTAGCAAAATTAAAACTTAAAGACGAGTTTCCAGAACCATTTTATTGGGCCTCTTTTGTTCTATTAGAATAAAAAATAAAATTACTTTTATTTGAGGGTTACCTTTTAGATATATAGTTATTAATGAGTGTAAATAAATTAATAACCATTTAAATAAATTCATTATGAAAACTATTCTAACAACAGTAATTTTAATTTTTAGTATTACAGTTTGCCTCGGACAAACTTTGAACTCAACGTCCAGTGTTGATTATTTTGGAAACACGAACACGACTTATTCAGATAGCTATGGCAGTACGGTAGCAAAAAGCACCACATCAACTGATTATTTTGGTAACGACAATACCACTTATTATGATAGTTCAGGATCAAGAATTGGCAATTCAACCTCAAGCGTAGATTATTTTGGGAACACAAACACAACTTCCTACGATTCTTCCGGCTCGACAGTAGGAACATCTTCAGGCTCAACAGACTATTTTGACAATTATAATGTAAATTATTACAATAGCAATGGTAGTGCAGCAGGACAAAGCAGTTCCTCAGTAGATTATTTCGACAATGTAAATACTACTTACTCTAATAATTCAGGGCAAACAACAGCAACATCTACTGGTTCTTCTGATTACTTCGGAAATTATAATACAACTACAACTTACGATCCTTGGAATTAAAGTTTATTACTCTAAAAATTTTAAACCCTAGTAAAAGCTAGGGTTTTCATTTTATAATAAATATCACAATACAAGGGTTACCTTTTTATGAAATTGCTATTAACGATTATAAATCATTAATATCTAAAACTTACTATTATGAAAAACTTTAAAAACATCTTTACCATTGTAGCAATATTATTTGCAACAACATTTTTAAGTGCTCAAACAATTACCTACAATCTTGGAAGTACTGAATATATTCAAGGAGAGTATTATAGTACCACAGGCAAACCAAAAGTTGTTAGGAGTCCTTCCAATAAAAAAGCATTCTTGAAATCAAGAGGGTATAATCAAACTCCTCAAGGTTATCAAATAGATCATATTATTCCTTTATCACAAGGAGGATCTGACGACCCTATTAATATGCAGTTGCTTACAATTGGTCAACATAAGGCTAAAACGGCAAGAGAACGGTCTACTGTGGCTCGTACTAGTAATTATAGTCACATCCCATCATACAGTTCAACCAGCTATAACTATCAAAGTAAACCAACAAAAACAAGAAAGATTAAATATAACTCTCCAAGTATTAGCATACCCACATATAAAGTACCCAGCTATACGCCTTCAAATTATTCAGTCCCGTCAAGCTCCAATAGAACAATTCATACTGGCTCACGGGGAGGAACATATTACATAAACTCAAATGGGAATAAAACGTATGTAAAGAAGTAATTACATTTGCAAGAGTATTTAAGACAAGGCCAAACCATCTCATTCCAAACTTTGATTAACTTTTTTTGAAAAAATTTACGAGATGGAATTGAAAACTTTATGATATAAAATCATAAAACTTCAAATAACCTCAAAATTTATAAATACTTTAAAAAACATCAAAATGTTGTACCTATGTTGTACCTGCAAAAAGGAAAAGGGCTTTCAGTTTTCTGAAAGCCCTTTGTTTGCTAGTAGCGGGAACTGGACTCGAACCAGTGACCTTCGGGTTATGAGCCCGACGAGCTACCTACTGCTCTATCCCGCGATATAATTTCCAATTCTTCATTTTAGCTTTTAACTTTCGGCCCATAATACCGACAGAAATAATTGGACTGCAAAGATACAATCCTTTTTAAATATTGCAAAATTATATTCCGGAAATTTTGAATGCTATTTTTTTAATAACAAGGTTACTTTTTCTATCTTTAAGTCATGTCTAGACCTCTTCGAATTTTTCTTGTTGTACTCTTCTCTCTTGGAGCGATTTTTATAGGAGCAATTATATACACCAACTACTTTATCAAAGATAAAATAGAAAATTTTGTTACAAATCGTTTGCCTGAAAATATTGAGCAAACGCACGAAAATCTAGTACTTGATGTTTTTGAAGGAACTATAACCTTTACAAACGCCGAAGTCTCCATCAGCAATAAAACAAATAGGAAAGTGCACACAACAGTTACAGTTGAAAAACTTATCATTGAGGATGTAAGCTATTGGGATTATCTATTTAATGAACAGATTCATATTGAAGATATTAAACTTAAAAAACCTGTTATAAAATATTATAAAAGTCAGTTTACTAAAAGAAAAGATAGTACAAAATCCAGCGCTCCTATAAAAATCTACAAACCTATTCTTATAGATGAGCTAAGTATAGATAATACAGAACTTTATTTTTATGATGATACAAAAGATTCTACGGCACTTTATGCCAAAAATCTTACGATTGAAGTGAACGACATCCTAATAGACAGTAAAATAATCAATAGACGATTACCTCTCGAATTTGGCGAATATGACTCAAAAGCCGATTCTATTTTCTTGAAAGTAAGCCCTTTTGAAAATCTTATGCTGGGCGATATGCAAATCAAGGATAAAAAAGCAACATTCAACAATGTTATTTTAAAGACTAAATACAGTCGAAAACAACTTTCTGAAATAATTAGTAAAGAGCGCGACCATTACAACGTAGCACTTAGCAAAATCACAATTGATGATATAGGTTTTGGCTTTAAGAATCGAAAGTTTTTTGCGAAAAGCTCTCAAGTGCTTCTGGAAAACCCAAAAGCATATATTTTTAGAAACAAACTTATTGAAGACGATCTTTCGATAAAACCGTTATACAGCAAAATGCTTCGTGAACTTTCTATCGATCTTACCGTACCGAAACTAAAGATCGAGAATGCCTATATAAACTATACCGAAAAAGTAAAACAAGAAAATGATGGCGGAACGATCACCATCTCAAAAATGGATGTCGATGTCACAAATGTGGGCAATACTTATAAAAGTCCGAAAAAAACAGAGATTAAAATAAATGGAACTTTTATGGAAACTTCGAAATTCTATGCTGATTGGAATTTCGATATTAATAATAAACAAGACCAATTTTATTTCGCGTTACAAACAACAAACTTACCTGCAGAAAAACTCAATATTTTTACTGAGCCCAACTTAAAAGTACGCCTGGAAGGCGAAATGAAAAAAGCGGATTTTACAATTAACGGTAACGATTATAATAGTAACGTTGATATGAAAATTAATTATGACGATTTCAACGTTGCCATAATGAAAAAAGAGGGAGATAAGAAAAACTGGCTCTTATCTACCATTACAAATATCTTTGTAAGAAAAGACAGTAAGGACGCAGAAAATAATACGCGACAAGGTTCAGGATCTGTAGAGCGCGCGCGCAATAAATCTATTTTCAATTTTATCTGGTTAAATGTTAGAGAAGGATTATTAAAAAGTCTAACAGGAAGTGCAAAAAATAAGGATTGAAATTTAGATTAAATTATTAAATCGAAACAATTTCAGATAAGCAAAATTTATTTGGAATATTTTTTAGGATTATTTCAATAACTAATTTTTTAGGGTTCGATCCCATTGAAATTCCGTGAATTTCTAAATACATTCCGTTTAGTAGAGAGTTTTCAATTGAAAAGTTCAATTTCAGAAGTTATCTACCGCAAATTATTTCTCCGTTACCCAATTCATTGCCTCTAAACGATCTTCTATCGAGAAATTTTTTATGTGAGCAGCACTGATTACGTTTTCTAAAACGGCCAAAGCCTTGATCCATTTTCGGTTGGTTACGATAGCGACTTTATCAAAATGTTCTCCATATTTTAATTTGAACGCAATTTCCTTGAAAACTGCTGGAATAGTATAATGATCGATATTATTGTTCTCTAGATAAATATTGATTTTGTCGTGTTCTTTTAATCTTGACTTTAGCGCAGAACAAATTTTATTAAAATCCTTTTTTGTAATCTCGCCTTCGAGTATAAACCCAACGGTGTTTTTAGCAAAGGAAAATGTAGAATACATGAATTTTGATTTAAAATAAAAATATGCATTCCAAAAAAAATGTCCTAATTATTTCAAACTAGTTTTAAAGGGAAGGTAGCGTTAAATTAAAACAATCGACACCTTTGTTAGTGCAAAATTTTCGAACTATCTACCGTTCAGAAATCCAATTCATCGCCTGTAAACGATCGCTAGAAGAGAAACTTTGTATTTTGTAAGCAGCTATCAATTTTTCCATATCAACGATTAGGTTGAGAACGGTTCTATCTGTAACTATTGCTACTTTGTTAAAACATTTCGCATAGTTGAATTTAAATTCCATTTCTTTGAGAAGCGCAGGAAAACTTACAGAATCAACATTAGAATCTTCTAAGTAAAGATTTATTTTATCAAAATCTTCTAGTTTCTCTTTAATCAATCCGTTAAGCTTTTCTATGGTGTCCGAAGTAACATCCCCATCGATCATAAACCCGATCGTATCTCTCGAAAAACTAAAATCTGAAATCATAAAGTGATTTTTATCAATTGAGGAAAATTGGATTTCCTAAAGATAGACAATTAAATCACTGTTCAATGTTCTCTGCCGTGAAAACCTGTAGTTCATTTGCCTCAAAACCAACAGTTATCTGTATCGGGTTGCAGCAAATCTCGCAGTCTTCAACATAAGTTTGCTTTTTTACAGAAGTATCTAAAAGCATCGAGATTTCTTCCCAACAATACGGGCACTGAAAAAAATGTTCCAACATAACAAATTCAATTTATTATTAATTGATCACTTCAATCTCTAATGTAGTTTTTCCCAATCTTTCATTAGCGATTCGAGTTCCTTTTTCTTTTTTTGATAGTTCTCAAAAAAGTTGGGTTTTGCGATAGCAGCATCGTAATTTTTAGCAAGCTCGGCATCGTTTTCTTTAATTTGTCTTTCGATCTTGTTGATCTTGCTTTCGATGTTACTGAGTTTGTTAGAAAGAGATTTTTCTTTTTTCTGATTTTCGTAAGATTGCTTTTTACTTACCGGTTTTTCTTTCTCTTCGGAAGATTTTTTGGTTTTCTTTTCTGCCTCGCGGAGATTCTGAAGGTTACGCTGGTCTAAGAAATAATCAATATCACCTAAATACTCTTTTATCTTATGGTCCTTGAATTCATAAACTTTGTTTGTTAGACCCTGAAGAAAGTCCCTATCGTGAGAAACCAAGAGCAAAGTACCTTCAAAATTTTTGAGTGCTTCCTTTAATACATTCTTAGACTTTATATCAAGGTGGTTTGTTGGTTCATCCATCACAAGAACATTCAATGGCTGCAAAAGTAGTTTTGCCAGCGCCAAACGGTTACGCTCGCCACCACTTAGCACACGCACGTATTTATCTACTTCATCACCACGAAACAAGAACGAGCCCAATATATCGCGTACCTTGCTTCTGTTTTTTTCGTTGGCTGCATCTATCATCGTATCCAGCACGGTTTTAGTTCCGTCAAGATATTCGGCTTGGTTTTGTGCGAAGTAACCTATCTGTACATTATGGCCAAGGTTCAATTTTCCGCTATGTGGAATTTCATTTACTATTATTTTTGCTAATGTTGATTTTCCTTGTCCGTTCTGGCCTACAAAAGCTATTTTACTTTCACGCTCTACCAAAAGATCCACATTTCGCAAAACTTGATTTTCACCGTAGCTTTTTGAAACACCTTCAACTTCTATAACAACTTTTCCTGGCGTTATCGAAATCGGGAAATTTAAAGTCATTACACTATTATCATCTTCATCTACCTCTATACGGTCGATCTTATCAAGCTTTTTTATTAGCGATTGCGCCATAGTTGCCTTGCTCGCCTTGGCACGAAACTTCTCGATCAATTTCTCTGTTTGATCGATCTGCTTTTGCTGGTTCTTTTGAGATGCGAGCTGCTGTTCGCGCAATTCGTTTCGCTGAACTAAATATTGTGTATAAGGTTTGTTGAAATCGTAAATCTTCCCCAAAGAAATCTCGATGGTACGGTTCGTAACGTTGTCAAGGAACATTTTATCGTGAGATACCACCACGACCGCTCCTGCATAGCCGGTTAAAAAATCTTCCAGCCAAAGTATCGATTCGATATCAAGGTGGTTGGTAGGTTCATCGAGAAGCAGGATATCGTTATTTTGCAACAATAATTTCGCAAGTTCGATACGCATACGCCAACCGCCAGAGAAAGTCTCTGTAAGTTTTTCAAAATCCTCTCGTTGAAAACCAAGACCTTGTAAAATTCTTTCTGTCTCGCCTTGATAGTTGTAGCCACCGTGGATTTCATATTGGTGCTGCACATCGTTAAGATCTACCATTAAATCATGATAACCGTCACTTTCATAATCAGTACGTTCTGCAAGCTGGGTATTTATATATTCTAGCTGTTTCTCAAGTTTTTTGATCTCGGTAAAGGCTTCATAGCTTTCTTCCAAAACGGTACGGCCCATTTCAAAATCGATATCTTGCTTCAAGAAACCAATCGAAACTTCCTTATCCATTGCAATGGCACCTTCATCGTATTCCTGTTCACCAGCGATGATTTTTAGAAGCGTAGATTTTCCCGCGCCGTTTTTACCTACGAGTCCAACGCGGGTTCCTGGACCGAGTTGAAATGTGATTTTCTCAAAAAGATAATCGCCTTGAAATGAAACTGAAAGGTTATGAATGTTTAACATGGATGCGCTCCTAATTTTTTGCAAAAATACCTATTTTTACGCAGCAAAAAAAATGAAGTTTTACATGTTAAAAGGCTCTAAACTATATAGCATATTTACGGGTACTTGCCCAGTTTGCCATAAAGGTGCAATGTATAAAACCAAGAACCCATACCAACTTGGCGACGTGCTAACTATGTTCGAAAATTGCCCGCATTGTGGTTTAAAATACAAGATAGAACCTTCTTTTTTCTTTGGTGCGATGTATGTAAGTTATGGTCTTGGTGTAGCGATTGCAGTGGCGGCTTTTATTATTGCTTACTTTTTTATTGGAATGGATCGTCTTTCAACTTTTATAGTTATTGCGGTTACCTTAACTGCACTGCTACCAATTATTTTACGACTTTCCAGAAATATTTGGATTAACATGTTTCTCAAATACGACCCTAAAAAAGTAAAAAACAATTAAGCCATTCTATTTATATCGAGCTCTTTCGAGATTTCTATTCCGTTCTCGATATAATCAAAAATAATTTCTGATAGGTAAGGCGCCATCAGGATACCTCGTGTTCCCAAACCATTGAAGTAAACTTTTCTATTACTTTCGGGCAAAATGCCTAAAAGTGGTTTTCGATCTTTGGTTGTTGGGCGAATTCCTGTTGGTTGATCAACGACCTCAAAATCGCAAGTGATCATTTTTTTTAATTTGGAGATTATTTCGTCCTTTGCCATCTCCG
>Ga0115567_10001435_pt1 | contig 23859 bp, 22 predicted proteins | sample COGITO_mtgs_1204_2_FD_88679 | JGI IMG/M metagenome (GOLD analysis project Ga0115567, IMG submission 88679) | Pelagic marine microbial communities from North Sea - COGITO_mtgs_120412 | ecosystem: Environmental > Aquatic > Marine > Epipelagic | place: Germany:Helgoland, sampling site Kabeltonne... | reverse complement strand
GTGGTGGCATAGCTCAGCTGGATAGAGCAACAGCCTTCTAAGCTGTGGGTCCCAGGTTCGAATCCTGGTGCCATCACCATTTTGAACTGGTCCGTTCTGGACACATAGTTTACAGTTTATTCCGGAGACATATGATTTGAAAACATCTTTAAGTCTTTTTTCTCAACTAAAATTTAGGGAAATATTTAATGTAATTGGTATTACACAAGAAATGCAGCAATAAAGCTTCACAAGTACTTGAAAGTCTTAAATTGGTTCAAAGCTATTGCCTCATTTTGATAAAATGAGGATTTAACTATAAACTCGTAACAGTATAAACCGATCAGTCTTGTATGCACAGGCCTACAAAGTTTTCTAAAATTAGAACTGTTATGAAAGCAAATATCCGATATTTGTATTTAGCTTTTTTAACACTTTTAATTTTACCTTTTCAAAACTGTAGTCGACTTGACTCTAGAGATTCTCAATTACAAGGTTCTAACAGTGTAGCTTTTATTGAAGCCAAAAGAGTTTTAACTGAAAACTGCCTAGCCTGTCATTCAGTGGACAGCGCAACTGGTTCAGTAGCCCATAACTCAGAGATAGGTTTCGTCGAGTCTGGGTGGGTTATGCCACAAAACCCAAGTGCTTCAAAACTTATTACTAGACTTAAAAACTATCCTATTAACGACGGCTCTCAAACCATGCCCTCTAACTCGATCACCTTATCACAGGCTGATTATCAAGCGCTATACAATTGGGTTGAAGGCATGTCAGCTAACGTCGCTGATTTAAATTGCAGTAGCTCTGAATCAGTTCATCAAGCAGCACTGAAGCGTTTAACAAAAAATCAATTAACTAATTCATTATCTAATGCTTTTGGTAATATATTTGCGGCTTCTGACTTTCCAGATTTAAGAGATGATAACCCGAGAATTGGTTTTGCCGATAACCCCAACCTTCTTGAAATCAACGAAATTAATTTAAGTACAATTTACGCATCTACAGATCTTTTGGTTACAAAAATAATATCCAACACAACCTCAGTTCAAAACTGTATAGCAAGTTCAAATAATACTTGTTTTACTGCACTGATAAATCAATTCGGTTCTTTGTTATGGCGCCGTCCATTAATTAATCAAGAGCGCGCGGCGCTCACTTCTGGTATTACAAGCATAGCGCAAAGTGGTATGTCCAGAACAGCTCAAGTGCAGTTCTTGCTAAAAGCTATGATCATGTCACCCAATCATCTATTTAGAACTGAAATTGGAAGCTCTGCATCTAATGGAATTTTTAGTTTAACACATTATGAGGTGGCTTCGTTTTTATCTTTTTCTGCCTGGGATGCGCCGCCAGACGCAATTCTTTTAAGTCTTGCTGCTCAAAATCGTCTGCATGATTTAAGTGTCTTAAGAGCGCAAGTTAACCGTTTGGCAGCAGATCAAAGATACAACCAAAAGCTTTCTCAATTTATTATAGACCTTTTGAAAATTGACGATGTTCGAACAATTGAAAAAGACTCGAGTTTTAACATAACAGCTGCAGAAAGAAGTGCTTTGTACGAAAGTGCGCAGATGAGTATTGTGCAAAGTTATGATCACTCAAGTGCTGGCTTATTGGCTCCCTTTGGAACTGAACAGTTTCATTTAAATTCTCAAACAAATCGCTTTATTAATGGTGGCTCAGGAACAGAACTTAGGTCAGTTAGTCTAAACACAAACCAACGCTACGGAATTTTATCTCACCCTGCTTTTTTAACTTCAATGTCTGGTCAAATTAGCTCAGGTATTGTTAGACGAGGTGTATTTACTCTAGAGCAGCTTTTATGCGACCATCTTCCTCCAGCACCTGCTGATGTAACTCCTGACCCCAACCTTCCTCCAGGCTTTGATCCTGCGACAGCTTCTGCTCGAGAGATTTTAACTGTCACTCATAGTTCACAAAGTGCTTGTATAGGATGTCATGTAAAAATTGACCCCGCAGGTTTTGCTTTTGAATCTTTTGATACTTTCGGCAGGTTTAGAACTGTTGAGAGGGGAAATATTCCTATTGATGCTTCAGGTGTTTTACGCGGTATCGATCCAGACCCAATTATTTTTTCTAACTCTGTTGGATTTTTAAATGAACTTGAAGGATCTCCAAGATTCAAAGCATGTATGAATGAAAAGTTTTTTGAATACATAACAGGATTTTCAGAATCAAACAGCGCCCAAAATTGTGAGAAAGAAAACTTTAAAAGAAATTTAAGTGAAAAACCTGAGAGCAAACGCTCTCTTTTAGAATCGTTAATCGAGTTGACTAGTTTTACTCAACGTAAACCAGCAGCAAATTAAAGTGAGGTCGTTTTATGAATAGAACTACACGAAGATTATTTCTCAAACAACTAGGCCTTGCTGCAGGCGTTGGTATTCCTTTTCTAACTTCTAAAGTAGCTATGGGGCAAACAGCAAATGCTCCTTTAAGAGTATTATTCGTTCCTATTCAACATGGTTGGGGAGTCGATAAGAGAATTGAAACTTTCTCAGGGTCATCAACTAATTTTACAGTTCCCAGTATACTAAATTTTTTAAATCCAATTCGTAATCAATGTGTCTTTGTTGATGGCCTTAGATCAATTTATTGGGGAAATGCCCACGATGTTGCATATTCAGATATGCTAACATGTAGTGTGCCCCATAATGCTCCTTCTGATAACTCATTAGGTGGTCCGTTTATGAGACCAAGAAACGCTTCACTGGACTGGGTAATTGGAAACGCTTTAAATAAAAATGTTCTTAGATTTTCGCATGGCTACAAATCATGGGGAGCACAATATCATCCAATGAGTTGGGATGCTGGACTTAATAGACAAACTTATCATACGACAGCTAGAACAGCCTGGGACTCTGTAATACAACCAATACAAAGTTCTGTTGGAAACCCAACACCAGTTAATCAGGCTGATAAACAAGCTTTATTTGATTATCTTGGGGCTGATGCTGACAGACTCTTAAATAGGCCCAATGTTCCAAGAGTAAAAGTTGAAGGTTACTTATCTGCTTTAAATGCTTTAGGTAACAGAATTTTAGGTATGACACCAACGACCCCTGTTTCCTCTATACCTTTACCGGGACAACCTGCTGTATCTCAAAGCTTTAATGATCAAATGGATAATTATTTAGAAATGATTCGAATCGCTTTTGCATATGATACTCATAGAGTTGGAGTTTTGGGTTTGGGTAGAGGAGCTGATTTTTCTTGGACTAATCCTGAAAATGGTTCAACACAAAACAACAATACTTTAGGTAATGACTTTCACCAAGACATTGCCCACTACGATAAACTGCCAAACTATCAGCCGCACCCTGTAAATTATGCGGCCTACAAAGGCTGGATTGAGTGGTATGGAAATAAAATTGTAAATTTTGTTAACTCTTTAAATTCAGTTCAGGACGTAAACGGCGGCACTCTTTTAGACAACACATTAATTGTGTTATTTGGTGAAATTGGTAATGGAGTACATGACCAAAGAGACATGACTTATGTTTTGATTGGTGGTGGAGATCGTTTAAACAGAAATCGTTTGATCACAACACCTAAAGTTGATCCTAGAAATAGAGGTGGCGTTTTCTTAGGATCAAGAGATGTTAATAACAATATTGTTGAGAACCCTGTAAACTACGGAGCTCCATATAGTCGTCACCATGTAGCTGACTTATGGGTGAGTGTTGCTAGACTTGCTGGAGTGCCATTAAACTCCTTTGGGTTTGATCAATACAACCACCAACCTATTCAGTTATAAACCAAAGTTTAGGCCATAATCGTCTTTAAATTTGATAAAACTATAGAGCTTTTGGATAAAAATTGGTTCAACCTTAATGCTGAGTTAAAGGTTTCTTAATTTATTGAGGTGTTATTAATTTTTTGTAATTTCTTAAAACAGCCGCCAAATTCTTGGCGCCACCACCATTTTAAGATTAATGTTACGGACTAAGAAATTCAATTATTCATCCTTTAAAAACAATTGAATGTCTTTCTCTTTACCAAAAAGTAAAAGTCGGTGGTCTTTTTTAATCACGTCCTTTGGGCCAACCATACCAGAGATGGTCACTTCTTTTTGCTTACCAATTGAAAGAAGCTCATCCTCTGAGACATCGGAAAGCATCGTAATCAAAGATATTTTATATTTAGAAATAAGGTGCAGGCTATCAACAGTTTTTCCTGTGCACCACTCAGGGGGACTTACTTCTAATATAATATATTCTTTGGAGATGTTTATTGAAGCTCCAGCTCCCTCTACACTTAGACTTCTTGCCATCTGCCTGGCGGCATCCACTTCGGGAAGAAAGATTTTATTAACCTTCATTTGTTTTAAAATAACTTCATGAGCTTTGTTACAGGCTCGCGCAACAATATTTTTAACCCCAATGTTTTGAAGGTGTGCGACAGTAAGCAGTGAGTGCTCGACACTCTCACCGATAGCAACGACTACGGTGTCATATTCTTCAATGCCAATACCTTTTAGGGCAACTTCATCTGTTGAGTCTAATATAATAGATTGAGAAACAACCCCTCGTAGAGCTTCAAGCTCCCGCTCCTCACGGTCTATTGCGAGCACCTCTACGTCTGTTTGAGCAAGCTCTATGCATAGTCGTCCTCCAAAATGTCCAATTCCAATAACAGCAATTTTTTTTCTTGAGCTCATAATATTAAATCTCCTAATAGACGGTGATGTGATCTTTTAAATATCGGCGGTTGTTTTTTTTATATTGTATTAAGAAAATTGAAAAAACTGAAAAAAAGCCAACTCGACCACAAAACATCATGAAAATAATCACGAGTTTACTTGGAGAGCTGAGGCTGTCAGTTACACCACGGGAAAGCCCAACAGTTCCCCAGGCAGAAAAAGTCTCAAAAATAAGATCATGAGCACTGAGATTTGGGTTAAGCTGAACCAAACTGATGAAGGCAAAAAAGATGAGTAGAAGTGAGCCAAAGATAACCGTCAAAGCTCTCTGTATAGATTCAGGGGAGATTTCTCTTTTAAAAATCTCACATCTGTTTTTTCCTCGCAGTTGGTTAAACATATGTACAGCTGCAATAGAGACGGTGGTGCACTTTATGCCGCCAGCTGTAGAAATAGGAGCACCCCCAATCCACATTAGAATCATCAAAAGTGCAGAGCCAGACATGGTGAGGGATTCAGTTGGCCAAAGATTAAAGCCGGCTGTTCTTGAAGTGACACTTAAAAACAAAGACTGAATGGCTTTATTTTTAAAACCAAGGTTTGCAAAAGTTGAATCACTCTCTAAAAAATAAAAACCTAAAAAACCAGCAAAAAGAAGAACTGCAGTTGATGCCAAAACTAACTTGCTGTGGGTGCTAAGTTGCCATTTATGATGTTCAATGCGGCTTTTTCTGAAATATGAGAAAAGGTTGATGACAACAGGAAATCCCAAGCCCCCGCTGACGATTAGAAACATCAACGTGAAAACCATTATAAGGTTGCTGCCGAAATTTAAGCTGTAAAGGCTGTTTTCATATAGACTAAAACCAGCGTTGCAAAAAGCAGATACAGAGTGAAAGAGACACTCAAAAAGAACGGGTAGACTTAGCTCAACATTGTTAAGGTTTTTGTTAAGTGCTAATAATCCAAAACCAATAAGCTCAAAGAACAATGTAAACCTTAAGATGTCAGTAAAGACTGACTTTGCTTCATGAATAGTTTCTGTGTCGAACATTTTTTTTAACAATACAGATTGACCAATGCCCAACCTTCCAGCGAGAAAAGAAGCAAAAGTCATAGAGATTGTCATAATGCCCAGTCCACCAATTTGAAATAGGAGCATTATAACAGTCAAACCAACGGGAGTGAAAACTTTGGTGATTTGTAGAGTGCTTAAACCAGTTACGCAAACTGCACTGGTTGCTGTGAAAAATGCATCAATCCAAGTGACGCCGCTGTATGTTGATCCGGGCATTTTTAAAAGAAAAGTCCCTACTGCTATAGCGAAGATAAAAGAAAGAAAAATGACTTCATGAGCTTTAAGCCTGTGTTGTACAACTACGGGCAGTTTTAAAAATTGGCGAATTGCTGATTTAGTAAGTAAAAGAAAAGCTGCAATACCTAAAACCGCCAGTGAAATATCTTGCGGACTTAATGGCAAGTTTTTAAAATCCCAGTAAGCATTTAACATAAGACTTGCGACTAGAATTAAAACTGCGGATTCTAATTTGCGTTCGGCTATGTACTTTTTGGGACCAATAAAAAGCAACTGCAAACCTTCTTCCACAAGGAACACAAACATAGCAATATTAGCAAAGGTGTGAATCCATTGTAGGGTTTCAGGCTCAAGATTTAAAAATGTTCGAGAAAAGAGAGAGAGAAAGCAGATCAGACCAAAAAAATGGTAGAGAATGCTCAGAGGACGTTTGTAATATCTTTTTTTTAATATCATTTAATAATAACCAAAGCCTTCCGTGACACCACTTTATTGGACTTGTTTTGATGGTCAAGGCTAAAGAGGCTTGCATACGGGCCAATCTTTAATCGTGATGCGCTATCTAAAGGGCTGTTTGAGAAGGCTCCAAACTTTTTGAGATTTAATCTCCCTATGTGACTCAAGTCCGATTTTCATAGTTTGAGGAGGTGATTCCGCGCTTTCAGTGTAGGTGCCAAATATTCGGTCCCAGGCAGAGATGAAGAATGAAAAATTTGAGTCGGTTTCTTTTACCAAAACCGAGTGGTGTATACGGTGCATATCAGGAGTGACAATCAGTTTGCGAACAGTTTTTTCAACAGAGGGGGGTAAGCTGAAGTTTGAATGGTGAAACATTGCAGAAAAATTTATCAGGACCTCAAAAAGAAAAATAGCTAGCGGTGAGATTCCTAATAGGGTTACAAAAAAGGCTTTAACACCTAGCGAGAAAAGTGTTTCAAGTGGATGAAATCTAAGAGCTGTTGAAGTGTCGAAACCCGTATCTGTATGGTGAACTCCGTGAAGTTTCCACAGCAGGGGAACTCTGTGTGTAAGTAAATGTTGAGTGTAAATAACAAGATCCATAACCACTAAGGTGATGATGAGTTCAAGAGATGAGTTCAGTTGTAGTTGATTGAAAAGGCCAAAGGATGTTTTTTCAAGGTGGAGTGCTAGCGCAATAAGCGTTACTGGTCCTAAAGCTTTTTGCATAAGAGCATTTGTTGAGATGAGAAAAATATTGTGAAAATTGATAAGCTTTCTATTTGGATCTTTTTTTCTATATGGCCACACTAGACCTAGGGTGGTAAAGCTAATGAAACCAGCTAAGAAGACTCCTGATCTAATAATATTTTCTGACTCTAGAAGTGCGTTCGTCATCACTTTAGTGGAGTATGATTTCTCTTAAAGAAAGCCCGAAACTCACTGAGGCAATAAAATAGGCGCTCAGTCTAATGTAGAGAACTCTTTTGTTCATAGAAAGCCAGCTTGATACAGATTTAACGGACTGGTCCAACACTAGCTTGTAGTACTCATTGGCTCCCTTAGATTTTAAAAAAACGGCCAGTCTATTTTTCCAGTTTTCTTCTTGGGCTTTTTTAAATTCAATTTTGATGAGCTCTTTTAAGTGGTTTTCAAAGTTTTCGATATAACGAAGCATGTCTATGAAGCCTTTAACGGACCAATACACAAACAGGCTAAAAAAGATCAAAGAAACAGAGCCTGCAATGTAGATAGAGATGAGGCTTTTAAAGTGATAAAGTGAAAGCAGTGAGGCCACGTTTAAGATTGAGAGTAGGAAGTAAACTTTTGTTCTGGCGCCTATTTTTAAAATGAACTTATTGATCTCCTGTTCTATAGCGAGTTGAGCGCGTTCAACCACTATCAAATCAGCTTTGTTATCAATGTATTTAACAGCTTTTTTAAAACCAATTGAGATGGCTTTTTGAAGAAAAGGATTTGTGAGTAAATGTAGCATCAGACTTGATTTTGGCATGTTTAAGCTTATATGGTCAAACTCTAGTAGGGGGCTTATGAGGACAGTTTTTACAATGGCACTTTGTGTTTTTAGTTTATTGATTTCAGCTTGCAACACTGGTCCAAACTTGAAGAGCAAGAAAGCTTATTTGGACAGTGACAGTTACAAGTCTTTTAGCCTGGTGGGTGGAGTTCCTGTTGCTCAAACAAAAAGAAAGAGCTCACAGATTAAAGGCAGTGTTCAAGGTAAAGGTTTAACAGGACTCCCCCTAAGAGGAGTTGATGTTGTTCTTATCGATAAGAACAAGAGAATTTTGAAAAAAGTCAAAACTGATGAAAATGGCGAGTTTGAATTTTTAGAAAACCTTGAAGATGGTGACTACACTATAGAGTTCGAACACCTTAAGAAAAAACAAAAAAGAATGGTTCCATTGAAAGGCTACAAGGCAAAAGTTTTGAAAGTTTATTTTGACTAAATTATTAAAAACAATAAATTCTAAAGTTGATCCCAGTGTTTTTTGGTGGGCAAACTTAATTATTTACGTTTTAGTTTTAACTTCAGTGTTTTTTGGAGCGAATTTGGCTTCAACTTTAGAGGTTTTGAAAAGCAAATTTATCACTACTTTTGGTTGGAGCTACGTAGTTTTGAGTCTTTCGCTAATGGGCACACTTTTGTATATAGTCTTTAAGTTTGGGCGCTTAAGAATAGGCGGTCAGGGGACAAAACCAGACTTTTCCAGGTTGTCATGGCTCTCTATGCTTTTCAGTGCAGGTTTAGGCACAGGCCTAATCTACTCCGGTGTGTTTGAACCACTGGCTCACTTTTACAATGCCCCCCAACTAAGTCAGTTTACGGGTCAAACTAAATTTATTGAGGGAATGGACATCACTTTTTTTCACTGGGGTTTTCCGGCTTGGATGATGTACAGCTCTACAGGTCTTATGTTTGCTATCTTGAGTTTTAATTTAAATAAAGCTTTTCAGTTTTCTCACTTTGTTCCAGATAGATTCACTAAAACTAAAGTTCTGGTTAACGTTGTGGCCATTCTGTCTATTCTAGTAGGAGTGATCACTACTTTCGTAATCTCATCTTCGCAGATGTCTTCAGGTTTGGTGAGAATCCTTCCAGGGGGAATAGGGCAGTTCATCACCCCTGTTTCAACAATTGCTCTGGTTACTGTACTCGCCACCTTTTCAGTTTTGTCTGGGCTAAAACGAGGAATCAGAATACTAAGCGAGATCAATATTCTAATAGCGTTGTCACTTTTTTTATTTGTTCTTTTTAATATAGATTTTATTTTTTATTTTTCAGTTATGGTAAAAACTTTGGGTCTTCATGTTACAAGCCTGCCTTCGCACCTGTTTTACAGATCCTTTATCAATGACAATGTCTGGTTGAGCAACTGGACACTTCTTTACTGGGCTTGGTGGACAGCATGGTTGCCTTTTGTTGGGCTTTTCATAGCAAGAATTTCTAAAGGGCGTACAATTAGAGAGTATGTACTTGGCACTGTAGTCGTGCCCTCATTGGTGTCGTTTTTGTGGTTTGGGCTTTTTGGCTCGGCTGGTTACCTTAAAAATATCAAATTTGGTTTAGGCTTAGAACATATGTTAGATACGAATGTAAAAAATATGCTTTTTGCAGTTCTTGAGACCATGCCTTTTTCTGAGATCGCAACCGCGATAGCCGTTGTTTGTGTTTTGATTTTTTATGTCACCTCTTCGGACTCAGGCTCCTATGTTGTTGATATGATCTCTTCTGGGAAAGCTGAGAATCACAACACCTATCTCAAAGTTTATTGGTCAGTTTTAGAGGGTGCACTTGCCATCGTACTCTTAAAATTTGGTGGAGTCTCTGTGATCAAAAGTTTAGTGATTTTGATTTCACTCCCCGTGTTGCTTTATGTAGCCTACGGTATGTTTAGGCTCATCTCCATTTTAAGTGCTCTTTCAAAGGAAGAAAAGCTTGAAAATTTGAAAAATTAAGCTTCAGAAATCAAAAACTGATTTCTACATCCAAACCATACTCTAGAGGTGCAGAAGCCTGTGTGTAGAGCCTTGGCTCAAAGTTTGGAGGTTCATTTCCAAAATAGAAACCTCTCGCAGCATATTTCTTATTTAAGATGTTTCGTCCCCAAATGGAAACCCTTGTATTGGCAAAGGGTTTGTACTGAGCGCCAGCACTTAGCAAAGCATAAGAAGAGGACTTTTGGTTGTGGCTGTTGGAAAAGTAAAACTCATCTCTTCCTGTAAGACGAACATTTGTAGACCACTTAGAAGAAAATTTATAAACACTTGCAACTGCAAAAGTGTAAAGTGGAGCGTGCGCCAATTCACGACTCGAGTAATTAACACCTTCAAGTTCATACTTTTTAAAACGAGCTTTTAAAAGTCCTAAAGACAGGTTGATGTTTAACGGCCTGTTGGTGAAAAGATCGATTTCACTTTCTAAACCGTAGTTTTTTGTTTTAGCTGCATTGTCTATAAAGACCGTAAAGTCGCTTGGGTCACTTGGGTTGTCTTGGCTTGAAGTTTGAATCTGTTGGTTAGAGCGGTTCATATAAAACAAAGTGGTTTTAAAATTCATGCTGTGGTTTGTAAAAAGCCAGCTCAACTCGTGATTAAGCAAAGATTCTGGAGAGTAAGACTGTTGCTCTCTTGTTAAATTTATTTCAGGGTTGAAGCCCGCGCCTTTAAAGCCTCTAGACAGGGTAAGGATTAGATTGTGGCGTTTAATTTTTTGGTTTAACGAAGCACTAAAGCCATAGAGTCTTGTTTTAGGTTTAGCTGCAAAATCATTCGAATCGGAGTAGGTGATTTTTTGATCTTCAATTCTGCCATTTAAGTTTAGTTTTAAATTTTTGTTTAAGTTTTTTTCAAGACCAGCTAGGTAAGCCAGATGATTTGATTTGTATGAACTTTGCAGACTTCTTCTTACTGCTCCATCATTAAATGAACTGATCTTTGAGTCATCTTGTCTGTTGATGTGGTGAAGGCCAAAATTTAAAAACCCACCATTAATGTTTTTTTGATAAGTGGCCTTTAAATGTAAGTTCTCTTTTTTGCGGTCGTAGGTTTTGTTGTAATCATAGTCGGCACTCCATCCAGGCACCTGATTCCACATACTGTTGTTCCCCCAGTCTTCATCAAAAGAATAAAGTACATCTGATTTTAAAATTGATGAAATCAATACGAGTTTAGAGCTCTTAGATAAAGTTTTTGTAAGCTCAATGGAGTGGCCCCAGGTTTCTTGACTGTCCTTACCCGGCCGGTCAGATGCGGTGGTGAACTTATCACTAGTGATTGACCAAACATCATAGCCATTGCTTTGATTGGCATAGATGTGACTGCTGCGCAGATCAAAGCCATCAAGTCTATAGGATAGCCCCGCTGTGCCAAAGACTTCATCTTGAGCACTGGTTTTTTTGTTTAAAAAAATGTTGTTGATAAAGCCGTCAGAACGTTGCTTTTGAAGACCGGCCTTAAAGCTTAAGTTTTCGTTAAGAGGGACTTCGGTTTTAGCACCTGTTCTAAATTTATTTTGAGAACCAAAGCCCGTCCATACTGAACTTTGATTTTCATTCTGCCACTGGCTGGCAATGAGTATGTTGCCACCAATTGATGAATCTCCAAAAAGGTGTGATTGGGGTCCCTTTAGAACTTGTAAATTTTCAATATCGTAAGAAGCCACTATGCCACTTAGACCACTTAAATCTATGTGGTCATAATAGTAGCCCACAGAGGTTGTTGGAACAGAATCAAATTCTGAGCGTTCACCAATTCCACGTATCTGAATAAATCTAAGACGGTTAGATCCGCTTGCAGTGTTTAAATTTGGTATAAAATCCCAGACATTTTCGGTGTGAAAAATATCAAAATTTTCAAAGTCATGAGCGTTAAATTCTGAAGCATAATGATTTTTAAGTTGTAGGTTTTTGGTTTTTGATCCTCTGACGGTGACGCGTTCAAATTTTTGAAGTGCTGAGGACTGAGAAGGGTTTATAAATACAGCTACTAAGATTAAAGACGCAATTGTGCGCATGTGATTCTCCTTTTCCTACGCCAGTATTATCTGGATCAGGTTATAAGGGTTCTCATCTGCGAGTCTCAGGCCGTTGGCCACCCCTAGGTTCGGCTTGTGTATAAGGGGAATTTGGTTAGCTTGTCAAAGATTCAGTGCGTTTATTTCTTTAGCTAGTGTGACAATTTTTTTTAAGTGAAGTGGGGAGGCTGTAACAAGTTGTACGAAAGCTCTTCCAGCAGGGTTGATAGGTTGCATGTAGTTAAGGGGGTACTCTTTGCAAAAACGGATCTCTTCGTTGAAAATGCAAGGTGCTTTCGAGTGCTTCTCTTTTAATTCTACGTAAAGATTGAGAGTTCTATTTTTAGAAATAAAGAGAGTCGGCGTATAGAATTCATAAATATTTTTTAGTTTATCAGTAGATTTATTTTTCAATAGATCTTCAAGAGTATTGGAGAACACAATGAATTCACCTAATTTAACCTGTTCAATAACATCTAGCACATTAATTTTGGGAAGTGATGTTTTCGTTGGAGAGTACTTTTGAATACTGCTTCTTAACCACTGAAGACGAGAAATTAAAAATAATGAGGTGAGTGTAAAATTGGGTTGACCAAGTGAAGTGACAATAAACCTGTCTAGAGCCATTGCTTTTGCCAAAGCTTTTTTTGCAAATGATTTGTCACGATTGAGTTTTGAAAAAAAATGATTTATTTCGATCAGTTGTAGAGTGATAAGAGTGTCGAGACTAAAGAAAAGATTTTCTGAAATTAAAGCATAGGGCGGAATAGAGATTGCATTGATCTTAGAGATTGTGTCTTGGAACCTGTTTAGTGTTTCTTGGTTGGTTTCTAAAAATTGAGGGACCACTTCGAGTGCTTTGTTAAAATCTTTATCGGAGCATGTTGAATTGGCAAAACAGATTAAAGACGGTTTTTTCAAAGAAAGCCGAAGTTTTTGGATTTCTTTGAGTGTTGAAATTTGCTCTAGAAATGATCTGGCTGAAACATAAGTCGGAGTCAGCATGTGGTTTGTTTTAAGGCTCTGGTACTTTTTTAAGTCTTTACTAGGGTTGGCGTCATAGCTGTTCACTAGAACAACGGCGAGCACAGCAACTAAAAATAAGCCTAGAATAAGTTTGAAAACTTTAATCATAAGTTGTCCTTTTAAAGTGTTAAAACCTAGAGAAAAAGTTTTTTAAGATGGCGGCCCCAAACATCTTCAAACTTCTCATCAAAAGTCTGTTGCGCACTGATAAAAGTGTATTTGGGATGTGGTGACCAGAGCTCTGTGAGTTTTTCTTCTAGTTCAAGTGCTTCAAGGTAGGACTCGGTGCGGACTTTGTTATTTTGCCTAGTGTACTTAAATTGAGGCGCGACCTGCAAGTGAAAGATCTGATCATAAGAAGACATTGTTTGCTTCATGTCTAGGCATATCTTATGGGGCTCAGAAACATAAGCAAGGGCGTCCATAAGGCCACGGTCAAAAAAGCAAATCCTGTGTTGACTCTGCGCAGTTAAGAGAGCTTCCATTTCTTCTTGGGTTTTGTAGATGGCTCTTTGCTGATGAACCGAGTTTTTGGCATCAATAAATCTTGGAAAGCCGTTGCCTAGAAGCATAGAGGCTACTTCGGGAGCAAAAAATACAGTAGCATCATCTTGAAAACTTGTTTTAAGCTTGTTGATGAGTGAAGTTTTGCCTGCACTTGGACCACCTGTAAAAACAATCTTTTTCATACATTTTATTTATCAGCGTGCTAGATTTCATGCAAGAAAAGAGACGATTTGATTTTGAGGGAACCTAGATGAGTGCTTTGCTAAGTTTATTGGTTGATATGGTCTGGGGATCAGCTCTTGTCTCTTTGCTTTTTTTGGGAGGCCTGTACTTAACTATTCGATCCAGAGGTCGAGCGTTTAAGCATTTTGGACTTGGTTTTAAACTTCTCTTAGGTCTTTCAAAATTTGGACACAAAGAAGACTCTGAAGGGCAGCTTTCACATTTTAAATCGCTATCTAATGCTCTTGCAGCCACTGTTGGTTTAGGAAATATCGCAGGCGTTGCTGTTGCCATCACTCAAGGTGGAGCGGGCAGTCTTTTTTGGATGTGGGTCTCAGGTCTTGTTGGCATGAACATAAAGTTTTTTGAAAGTACACTATCTTTAATGTTCAGAAGTACAGATGCCAGGGGAGAGATTCAAGGCGGTCCGATGTACTACATCCCAAAAGTGATCAACAACAGACTTGGCATCTGGATGGGAACTTCATTTGCAATTTTTGGACTTATTGGAACGCAGGCCATGTTTCAAACCAATCAATTGGCGAGTTACTTGGAGCAAGAGACAGCTCTTCCTGTTTGGGGGACGGGGGTGATTATGGCTGTGGTGACTGCAATCATTTTATTTGGTGGCCTAAAAAGAATCGCAAATGTGACCTCTGCTGTCGTTCCCTCAATGTGCATTTTATACGTAGGCTCTTGCCTCGTTATTCTCGCTATACAGATTGATAAAATCCCTGAAGTCTTTTCGTTGATATTTTCTGAGGCCTTTTCTTTTACTGCCGTAGGTGGTGGTGTTGTAGGTTATGCCATTGTTCATGCCTTCAAAACAGGTATTAAACGAGGCGCCTTTTCGAACGAAGCCGGAATAGGCACGGCGCCTATGGCTCATGGAAACGCTAAAACCTCTGAGCCCGTTAGTGAAGGTTTGGTTTCTATGCTGGGACCTTTTATAGACACTGTAGTTGTCTGCACAATGACGGCTTTGGTTATTTTAACTTCAACCGATTTGTCAAATTTAAATGGTGAAGTTGAAGGTGTGGCACTGACATCTCGCGCTTTCAAAAATGTATTGGGTCCTATGGGGAACATTATACTAGGGGTCTCTATTTTCTTTTTTAGTTTTTCAACTATGATAGGAATGGCAAACTACAACGAGAAGTGTTGGACGTTCTTATTTGGAAAGTTTAAATTCATGAGTCATAGAAAATTTGTAATGGTCTTTTGTTCGATGCTTTTTATAGGTGCGGTTTCAGCTGTTGGAGATGTGGTGAACATTCTAGATCTTGGGTATGGTCTGATGGCGTACCCTAATATGATAGCTGTGCTCATTGGAGCTCCAATAGTAATAAAGGAGTTGAAAGCTAAGCTCCCTTGAAAATGAAAAGGTGCCAGGTCGAACTTCAGTTAGACCCGGCAAGATTTTTTAAGCAGCTGCTAAAACTTTGTTTCTACTTAGTACGCGGTCAATTGTTACATCGGACATTGTAGTCAAAACAATCTCTTTAATTTTTTGTCTTAAAGAATCACGGTTTTCTTTTTTTACGTTTTGAAACTGAACACCAATCAAATCAAAGTAAGAGCTGCCTTCTTTCAAATGAGCAGCCGAAATCGTTCTTACAGATTCACCTTGGATATTAAAAGCTGTAAGATTGATCCCTTTGTCTCCATAAAAATGAATTTTGATTGTTGAGTTTGGTTTGATTTTTCCTCTCGGAAGCTTGATAAGACAACCTCCAGTGCTTAAATCAATGCACTCACTTTTAAAGACAAAATCATCAACCACGGTCAAAACTTCACAGGAAAGTGGAATTCTAATGGAGCGTCTAAAAGGAACGTCATTGTCTTCTTCAGGATCAATGTTGTTTTCTTCTAATGCTTTCTGAACTTTTTCTTTTTGAAAGTTTTCAAAATCAGAGACTTTGTGCCATCCGCCAAGCCCTCTGAAAGTGACGCAATTCGAAGACTCAACGTCTTCATTGTGAACCATGCTCAGCACTTCAAGATAACTATAAGGTCCGCTTTCTCTGTTTTTGACTTGGATATACCAATGTTTATCTAAAGCTTCTTTGTTAGACATGAGTTCGATCATATTTTAATCCTTTGCATCTATATTTAAAAACCATATTTAAAAACCGTTTTAGAACCTTGATAAGCTCTTTTTCTAGGCACTTATATTTCGACAGGACTAGACCAAAGGTTTAGCCGGGGGTTCTTATTGTTTAAAAATGATTCATATCGAGACCGCTTCCTTAATGGGATCAACTGATTTGAGCGAAAACTGTTTAAGAAGTTGACCAAAATTAGATAAATTTGGACACTTAAGGCTGAAGTCTAGGGGGATCAACTTGTCTGTAATTTCTATTATAAATCAAAAAGGTGGAGTGGCTAAAACGACTACTGCGGTAAACGTGGCACATGCGTGGGCGAATAAAGGCAAAAAAGTTTTGCTAATTGATCTAGATCCACAAGCGTCAGCCACAAAATCTGTTTTTGGAGATCGTGAGTTTGATTACACTTCGTTTGATTTAGTAGCCAATAAAGTTGGCGTTAAGCAAATCGTTCAACATTCTGAAAATTTTGGATGTGATGTGATTCCAGGTGAAATTTTGCTTTCAGGAATCGATATACATTTAGCGGCCCAATTTGGGCGTGAAAAGTTTTTGAGAAAAAGTCTTATGCCGATCAAAGCCAATTATGATAAAATCATTATAGACTGCTCTCCGACCTTGGGGCTTTTAACTGTTAATGCTCTGATGGCTTCAGATGAAATTGTGATTCCTATCTGTCCTGAATACTTTTCACTAAAAGGTATTGATTTGATTTTAGATACACTTAAAAACATAAGAACGGGTCTTGGCCATGAAGTGAAAGTTAAAGGCATCATCATCACAAGGTTTAAAAACAGAAAAGTTATTAAGTCAGTGATTCAAGAAGTTGAAGACAGGTATGGTCTTAAAGTTTTTAAAGATTACATACCTGACAACATCGCTGTTGAAGAGGCTCATCACAATCACTTGCCTGTGTCTAAATACGCTCCGCGTTCTAAAGCAGGAAAAGCCTATGAGGCGCTAGCTGAGGAGTTGATTTTATGATTAAGTCTAACCCACTTTTTCATGACTCAACAGTCACCCAAGGAGCAAATGTTCAAACTCAGTTTGAAGTGATCAACCTACCTAACTTAACAGATGATAAGCTTGTTTGTTTAAAATTAACTGTAGGCGACAAGCTTAGGTTTATTGAAATGACTCCTAAACAAGACGGTGTTTTTCACACTTCAGCATGGATTGAGCATAGAAAAAAAATTGCTTATCAGTTTTTCACTCAAACAAAAGAGGGTGAGCTCACCCAGGCCACGCCAATTAAAGAAGCTTTAGCTTTACACACCATTGTTGAAAAATGGAGACCTCTTGAAACTGACGAGTGGAAAGAAGACTTTAGAGACGCTCCTGAATTTTCAGCTCCAGAAATGACTTTTGTTGAGCCACAAAAAAAAGAAGCCACTGAAGACATCTTGGATGGTTTGATCGATAAGTGGGATCTTTAAAAGGTACCAGATCGAACTGCAGCGTTCTCATTTAGACGGGTTATAAACTTTTAATGAAATTATTTATCAACTCACCTTACGAGGTTTGCGGGTCAAGTGCGCCATCTTGTGAAAGAAGTTCTGTAACTTCCCCTGCTAAAAACCAATATCCAGATTTGAAAAGCTTCAAACTTACCACTTGAAGAGCTGCTTTTTAAATCTGTAATTAAATGAGCCTTCAGTTCAGCAACTGTTTCATGTTTTGTTAGCTTAAGTAAAAGTAAGTTTGAGGCCGCAAAGCAAAAAAAAACCCTCTCTATGAGAAGGCTTTGAAAAGCACCATATGTTACCTGGCACCTTAAAATGCGTATTCAAGGCCTGCTCTAAGAAGAGTCGCCGAATTGTCATAAGAACCGGTTACACCATCCGCCCCAGGATCGAAGGGCCCAGTTGCAGCCCTGTCAGCTATAGCGACAGTGATGTCACCCTGGTAAATGATGTGGTTTAAACCAAGATCAAGCTTAACAACTCCAAGCATAAAGCTGGCACCTAAACCAAGACCTATACGGTCCGTGTCTTGAGACCTCGGAGTTCTTACAGCGTTTTCAACAGCGCCTGTCTCAAAAGAAAGACCTCCACGTAGAGTCGTGTTTTCAGTCATTTTGTAAGTTGAACCAAAGGCCACCATATAAGTGTCGTCCCAGTTTTGATCTACAGTGTTCGAAAATCTAGCGGGACCACCGAGAGTGTTACGAGCGCCTTCAGCACTAACGGTTAACCTTTTGAAAACGCTCCAGTTAGTATAGCTTAGAGATAAATGAGCTAAAAGTTTTTCAGAAATAGAATGCGTTGCACTTAATGTGAAAACATCAGGAGTTGTGATTTCGGCCTCGGCATCATCCGAGTTATTAAGTCCTGCACTCGCAGGAGTTACGGTAAAGTCACCCCTCAAAGTGTGCTTAACTCTAGATGTGTAATTGAAGCCCAGAGTTGTTTTTTCAGAAGGCATGTAGGTAAGTGCCAAAACACCTCCAACAGATACATTGTCTGCATCAAAATCTATTACAACATCTGAAGCTGGATCATTCGGAGAAGCTTGAGCTGCGGCTGTAGAAAGTCCACCCATCAGCTGTTGAATCTGTGGTCCAATTGAGAGAATCATTTTTTCAGAAATTTGCTTTGAAAACATAGTCTGAAGGTTGATTGCCGCAAGATCCGTTTCTAGTGCGTGGTATCTACCGTCCCAAGATTTGTCGTAGTCTGTTGAAGTTCCCCACGGAGTTGTTAGTGCAACAGTCAGAGCGGTTTGGTCATCAACTTTGTAACCAAAGTAGAAGGCGCCAGAAATTGATGTGCTTGTAAAATCATCATAAGTTGAGCCGGTTGAAGAAGTGAATTCAGATTTTGTAGGATAAATGGCCATAAGCTCCAGTGAGACGGCTCTCTCTTTACCTTGAGTCAAAAATAGACCCGGGTTGTAGTAAATGCTAGACAGTGAATCACCGTAAGATCCAGCCGATGAAAAGGCAGTACCCATTGACTCTGCACCTTGATAGCGAAGCTGATAACCAGCACCAAATGCTGAGTTAGTAAAACAAAATAAGATCGCAGTTAACGCAAAATATTTCATAAAAAGTCCCCTCTTTTATTGTTAGTTTTTTGTATTTTTTTAAATTCAGTGTAATCATTGCGTCTTCAGTCTGTAAGTACAACTTTAATGAGGGGATTTTGTTTGAAAGTGCTTAAAAATTCAGTTTTTTTATCGGCATTAATCTGCCTAGCTTTTGGTTTTTTAAGCGGTTGTTGGAAGAGCAAATCTAGGAAAAACACAAATGGTCTTGCCGGCGGAAAAATAAAAGTTTCGCAAAACGACATGGCCTTCTCCGTAGAAGAGTTTAAAAAAGAGCCGGGTGAAGAAGTTACGTTTGATTTTATAAATGACTTAGAAGATGAGAAACTTAGATTTTATCTTTTAAAAGACGGTGAAGACCCCGTAGTTGTTCAACATATAAAGGCACAACAAGGGGGAGTTCCTAAAGAGTATTTTCTTTATGAGTCTCTGGACGTTGAGCCAGGTCAGGAAATCAAAGTGACGTTTAAAGCGCCTTTAAAAGAAGGTGTGTATTCTTTTGTAGGTGTTGGACGTACACCAAGAGAGAGTTTGGTTGGCAGACTTGTGGTTGCTAAAAAAGTTGAAGTGCCGGCAAAAGGCAATACAGAAGAGGAATTAGCTGATGACTCAATCTAATAATTTGAAAAAAAAGTGGTATAAAGAGCTTCATTGGCAGATAGCCGTAGGAATGCTTTTTGGTGTTCTTGTAGGGCTGGCTATAAAGCAAGTTCCTTTTTCACCTGACGGCATCATAAAAATTTTAGATGTTGGTGGAACAATTTTTTTAAGGCTTTTAAAAATGATTGTTCTTCCTTTGGTGATTGCATCGCTGCTTTTAGGTGTTATGGGAGTGGGGTCTTCTAAAGACCTTTCAAGGCTGGGTGGAAAAACACTTCTTTATTATATTTTTACAAGTTTGATTGCAATCACCGTGGGTTTGGTTTTTGTGAACCTTTTAAAACCTGGAAGCAAAGTCGATATTCAGTTGGGTGCCTTTGAAAATACAACCATGCACGCCCCAGGGTCTCTTTTGGATATTTTGGTGCGTATGGTTCCTGAAAATCCAATAGGTGCGATGGCAGCTGTTCCCTTTGATATGTTAGGGGTTTTGTTTTTCATTATTCTTTTTGGTGTTTTCGCACTTCAAGTGAGTCCCGAGAAAAGAAAACCTATAGCTGACTTTGCAGATTCCTTAAATGAAATCATGCTTAAAATGGTTCATGGTGTTTTGATGCTGGCTCCAATTGGTGTTTTTTGTTTGGTAGCAGAGCTCATTGCCGAAGTTGGACTGGGTATATTTGTCTCGCTCGCTTGGTACTTACTAACTGTTTTACTGGCATTAGGCTTTCACTTTTTTGTTATTGTGCCATCACTTTTTTATTTTTTCAGAAGAGAAAACCCATACGCTTATATGAAGCAAATGGCGCCTGCGCTTTTGACTGCATTTTCTTCGGCATCGAGTGCGGGGAGTTTGCCACTAACAATGGAATGTTCTCAAAAAAACAATAAAGTCTCTCCAAAAGTTTCAAGTATAGTTTTGCCGTTAGGTGCGACTATTAATATGGACGGCACGGCTTTGTATGAAGGTGTGGCTGTGCTTTTTATAGCTCAGGTTGTAGGTGTTGATTTGGATTTGACTCAACAGGCTTTGGTTTTGATCACAGCACTTTTGGCATCCATTGGTGCTGCGGGAATTCCTCACGCAGGATTAGCTATGATGGTTGTGATTTTAGAAACAGTGGGCCTTCCACTGGAAGCCACAAGTATGATCTTAGCCGTAGATAGAGTTGTAGACATGGCAAGAACGTCTGTGAACGTCTGGTCTGACTCGGTTGGGGCAGCAATCATTGATAAAGTGTCTTCATAGAACAGCTTGGGGAATTGAAATGGCTTTAAAGTCTTTTTTACTTGTTTTTTTAGGTGGTGGTGTAGGTTCAGCACTGCGCTTCGGTTTCCATCTTTACTTTCGAGAGGCCACTTATTTGCAGACATTACTGCCTAACCTTATAGGCTGCTTTTTGTTAGGCATTTTTACACAAAGCTTTATAGCAGAGCAGGATTCGTTAAAACTTATGGTAGTCTTTGGACTGCTTGGAGGACTCACTACCTTTTCAGGGTATGTAGGTTTTATAGGACAGTCAGGTTTTTGGACACTTGATGCCGTCACTTACTTTTTACTCAATAATATTTTAGGTGTTGTAGCCTTTGTCGTGGCTCTTAAAGCCACCTCATGGCTTACCAACTGACTAATAAGCAGAGAGAAAACACTTAGTAAAGTGCATACATTTATTTGACAAATTGAAATGTTTTCGAGCCCGGTGACAAAAATTGCTATTTTAAGGGTATTGAGATAAAAAGAACCAAGAAAGAGGAGTTGTTATGGACGTTACTGGTACTCAAGAAACAATTAATACAGACTTAGATAAAGAATTAAATAAAGAAATGGACACAGAGAAAAAAGCTCAACTAGAGAGCGCTGCTGATTTAGCAGGTGTTAAAGTTGAAGCTCCAGTAGTTTCTTCAACAGATGCAGTAGAAGCTCAGCCAATTGCTGTTGAGGCTGCTCCAATGGCAGAAGAGACAGTAGTGGTAGAATCTACTGAGCCATCACAAGAAGTTGATTTAAGCCAAGTTGATAATATTTTAGACTTAGAAGAGGTTCAGTATCCACAGTTTACATTAGCTAAGAACAAAGCTCGTTTTTTGAGAATGCTGACTTGGTACAGATCAAAAAGAGAGTGGTTAGACGTTGCCCCAATGAGTGGTGTGGCTAAGCTTTTTAAAAACCAAACTAAAGAACTTGAAGGCATTCGTGCCAATAAGCTTGATTATGAAATGGAACTTGAAACAGGAACTCTTACACCAAGCCAAAGATCTTACAAAAAAGACGAGCTTAAAATGTGTAAAGTACAAGAAAAAATGGCCGTTCAGCTGATCACTAAGATGCAAATTAAGATTAAATCTGGAAGAAGATAGTTCTGAGGTGCCAGGTAACATATGGCAGTTTTTTAATAGCCAAAGCCTCCTCATAGAGAGGGCTTTTACTTTTGAGCTCAGGTCGGCTTAAATTAGAGTCCAGCTTTGTGTTGCGGCTCTGTTGCAAAATAAGACTTTTTGGCTGGGGTCTTTTGTCCTGAAACAGCGTTCTAAGACAAAAAAGCCATAAAAATCTTATCTTGATGCAAATTCCTGCCGATGGGTACTTTGTAAGTTTAAAAAACTATTAAATGAATTGTTAATTGGCTGTTAGTCGAAATGAAGAGAGGTTTAAATGTCGAGATCAAAGGTTTTAGTCGTATCTGATGACCAAGAAGTGATCCAAAAAGCAAGAAATTTTGCTTATAGTATGGGTGTAAACTTAGAGATATATTCGGTTTATCAGTGGCAGGAAAAAGAGCGCAAAAATGCTTTTGATTCGTCTGTTCAAGTTCTCTCACCAGGTGAAAATAAAAATGTGATTCCTTTTCCGGGATCCAACAATGAAGAATCAGCAAAAGTTCAAACAATCAATGAGCTTGAAAGCGTAGCGATTGAAAATGCTATCCACCAGTACAAAGGCAACCTTACGGAAGCTGCAAAAGCTTTGGGTATTGGGAGAGCTACACTTTATAGAAAAGTTAAGCAGTACAATATCGACACCTCTATTGCTAGAAGAAAGCGCGCAGCTTAATCCATTAGATAACAATTAACTATGATATTAAAACCTAATAGGCTTCTGATTCAAACCAGGAGCCTTTTTTTATGAAACTACAGTTTTTATGGCTAGCTTTAGTTGTTGCAACTGTTTTTATATACAAACGTGATTCGGGGTTGCGTTATGGGCATCATGAAATGTGCAGGAAGCTAAAAAATGATTTTGTTGAAAAAATAACGGATAACGAATTTGATCAGTGTTTAAAACTTTATAACCAAGCACTTACGTTCGAAGATTGGGAAAAGAAAACCAACGCCTGGCTAGGCTCTTGGGGCTGGTCACACCTTGCGGTGTACTCTCCAACTGCAAGCACAGAGATTTGGGAATCTAAAATAGAGAATATTGGTGTTAGACTAAAAACCATCGAAGACAAAATTATAGTGTACCAAGCTCATCCAGAGTCAGTGTTTAAAAAAGGAGATGTTTTTGTTGAAGTGAATGGTGAAACACCTTTATATGAATCTGACGTGCTTAATAAATCGGGTCTTTTTAAAATAAAAAGACAAGAAAATTTTTTAGAACTAGATGTAGAGCCACGTGATTTTTTGTGGGATGATAAAGTTGAGTTTTTAAAAAACATTATGAAGGTCCCTTCATTTAGAGGTGAGTTTTTTGATGATGAAGAGCTAGAACTTATTAGAAAAAAAATAAGCGATGTAAAAGAAGATCTAATTTATATTGACCTTCGAGACAATATTGGTGGAAACATTGCTTCAGCTATAAGACTGATGTCACTTTTTATTTGTAAAGATTTAGTGATGGGAGCTTTTAGAATTCCTAGTCGAGAAAACATGGGAACTTCGGACTATCCACTTACAATTGAACAGTCAGTGCAGGTGAGCCATATGAAAAACTATGGAAGAGTCGAACTTCGTATTCCCAGAAATAAAAATTGCAGTTCAAAAAAAGTAAAAGTTTTGGTCAGCAGCCGCACAGCTTCTACGGCTGAACTTGTTGCTCAAGCATTTTCAGACTTAAAAAGAGGAAAGGTTGTTGGAGAGAAAACTTCGGGTCGAATGGTGCTCTCAAGCTGGGAGCAGATCGTTTATTTTCCTGATGGCTTTTATTTTTCGCACCCCTATGCACTTTACTCAAGCTTGACTGGGGCTTCAATTGAAGGAGAAGGAGTGATGCCTGAAATCTATAAAACTTACATTTTAGATTTGGAGACTGCTGGTCTTGATAGCTTTTTAAATTAAAAAAACTATTTTAAAACTTTCTTTTTTTGAATTTTAGCAAAATAGGCCAGTCCTTCTCTGAGTCTTTTAGAACTAATGCTTAGCATTCTAATAGCAAGAAGTGCGGCATTTTCAGAATTAT
>Ga0115567_10001428_pt1 | contig 23986 bp, 19 predicted proteins | sample COGITO_mtgs_1204_2_FD_88679 | JGI IMG/M metagenome (GOLD analysis project Ga0115567, IMG submission 88679) | Pelagic marine microbial communities from North Sea - COGITO_mtgs_120412 | ecosystem: Environmental > Aquatic > Marine > Epipelagic | place: Germany:Helgoland, sampling site Kabeltonne... | reverse complement strand
GCCAGAATCAGTAACGGAATATCGCTGGCGCGAGCTTCATAATTGCATTGTGTCAGGCGGTGATTCCGCTCCGATTGTGGCGGGCTGGACGTGACTATTCGTGTTCTCGCGCCATTGGCTGTCGCGACGCTTTGCGGCGCAACTCTCTGGCAAATCGTGCGCCCGAGCGTGCCCAAACTTCTCTACAATCCAAGCCCCAGTGCGCCGATAGGATGGTATCGATTGAGGGCAGAAAAAGCCATCGTACGAGGAGTATTAGTCGCCGCTTTTGCTCCCGAAGAGGCGCAAAAGCTCGCTGTCGAGCGTCATTATTTGCCGCCGAACATTCCGCTCATTAAGACGATTTGGGCGGTTGCGGGTGAGGAAATTTGCCATTCAAAAAGTGTTGTTCAGGTCGCCAATCGGCCTTCTCTTGTCGTGCTGGCCCGCGACTCGCAGGGCCGACCTTTGCCATCACGAGACGGCTGTTACACGCTTGCGAAAGGCGAAGTCTTTCTCGTCTCAACCGATGTGCAGACATCCTTTGATAGCCGCTATTTTGGACCAGTTCCGGTCTCGAACATCCTCGGTCCGGTACAGTATCTCGGACGGTTCCAGAGGCGGAAGGCAGGGCGCGGGTGAAGGGCGCGGAAGGCAAGATAAAAGGGGGGAGGCCCAACCGGAGGTTAGGCCATTGTCTGCACATCGTTTTTGGGAGGGTCCCAAAAGTTGGAGGGAGGCCTCCCAGTATTTATTTCACCCAGGTTTTATGGGTGTTCGCGGGAGGCCCCCAAGCGAAACTGGGTTTCTTTAGCTGTGTGAGGCGAAACCATGCCTCGCGGTGAAGATGATCGCTTCGAGGTCAGGCTTGGGCGTGTGCGATCGCGATCAGGCGCACGCAAAGTCGTGTCCTTCATGAATGGGCTGGAGCGCTCGGCAAAGGGTCGTACAAAAGCGGTCGGCGGTAGAGGGCGTGGAGGTCGGAGAGTGAGCCAAATGGCTTTCTATCGCCGCGTCAACGTGAAGGCCTCGATCAAGCGAATGTCGGTCGGCGGAGTTGCGGCCCTGCGAAAGCATATCGACTACATCGGACGCGACGGAGCAGCCAAGAACGAAGGCAGAGCCAAGCTCTATGGCAACAGAGTTGAACTGGATGTCGGGCATAACCTTGATTCACCGTCGGAGGTCAATGAGGCTCCCGAGCTTGAGGATGAGGTCAAGCAGGATCATCCCGCGCGATTGTTCCTCGGACGATGCAAGACTGACCGTCACCACTTCCGCTTCGTCGTCTCGCCGGAGGACAGCGCGAAGATGCAGGATCTATCTGCCTTCACGCGAGACCTTGTTTCCAAGATGGAGCGTGACCTTGGCACCAAGCTGGATTGGGTCGCGGCCAATCATTACGACACAGGACAACCGCACATTCATCTCGTCGTGCGGGGCGTGCGTCATGATGGCAAGGACCTCGTCATACCGCGTAAATATATCTCGCAAACGCTTCGCGAGCGGGCACAGGAATTGGCCAGCGCTGAGCTTGGCCCGGTTTCTCAAATGGAGGGTCGTGTTCGCTTGGCTCGAACAGTTCACATGCAGGGCTTCACGCGGCTCGATAAGGAGCTGATCGCGAATGCCGAAGATGGTGTGATCGATATGCGCGGCGCGGTGCCGAATAACCGACTATGGCATCGGCAGTTACAGGTCCGAAGGCTGGAGGTTCTAGCGTCGATGGGTTTGGCCGAGCGCCAAAGAGCCGGACGGTGGTCAGTCTCTGATGACTTGGGTGACACCTTACGCAGGATCGCTGAGCGAAAAGACATGGTTCGCGCAATTCATCAATCAATGAACAGGGGCGGCGTGGAGGATGGCGCAGTGACAGCCAAGCATATGGTTACGGAGCGAAACAGGTTCGATCCCAACCGTATTGGAGCCGAGCCTGTATCTGGACTCGTCCGTTACTTCGGAAGACCGAACGACACGAGGCCAGGAGGGTTTGTCGTGATCGAAAATATAACGGGGCAACCGCTCTACGCTAAAGTTGCTGATGACGAGACGTTTGAGACGCTGCGAAAGGGCCAAGTCGTTACGTTCACCCCGCATCATGTTGGCCCACGGAAAATCGACCGTTCCATCGTTGCTTATGCTGACAAGCATGAGGGTGTTTATAGCGAAGCCCGCCATGCGACCAGCAGCGGGCGAGTCTCGGCGGCCTATGCACAAGCTCACGCACGCCGATTGGAGGCTCTACGGCGCAAAAACCTTGTCGTCCGAAACAAGGACGGATCTTGGCATATACCCGGAGACTATCTCGACAGAGCGACGCAATATGAAAGCGAACGCGCTCAGCGCCAGCCGACATCACTATTGCGAGATAGCCAGCAGACACTGGACGAGATGAAACGTGCGCGGGGTGTTACATGGCTTGACCGCGCGATGCATTCGGGGAGTCTCTCGGACAATGAGGAAATTTCTCTCGTCTTCGAAGATGCAATGGCTGAGAGAACAGCGGTTCAGATAGACTTGGGCGTCCGCGCGGCAGATGGCGATAGCTTCGCAAACGAGGAACTAGATCGGTTAGAGAAGATCGATCTTGATGATGCCGCCAAGGCACTTGGAGAAGTGTCAGGCAAACCTTACGCTGCGATGGCAAGCACAAGGACAGTCGAAGGGATTTATCGTCAGGCGGTCGAGCGACCTAGTGGTAAGTATGCCGTCATTGAGCGGTCACGTGATTTCACGCTGGTACCCTGGCGTCCGATCATGGATCGGCGCTTGGGCAAGTCGTTGATAGGAAAAGTTTCTGCAGGAGGCATTAGTTGGGATGTGACAGGCCGTCAGGGTCCATCACGATAATTACTGCCGATACTTTCAGTCTTTATAGCTCTGCCCGGCCATCTAGTCTGCGCTTGGTTCAATATGCGGCCAGAGAGAGAACACAAAATACGTGTCCAACAACCCGTCCGAAAATTAATTTGCCCGGTTACTCATCTCTGCCATCTGGTTTTCGGACATTCCTGCCTCTGTCCACTAAACGGTCGTTTATTGGACAGAGTCATGTTTGCGCTGCCAAGGGCTTGGAGGGCGAGCTACACTTCGGAAGCGACCAATCAAACTCTACAGCCGCGCCCATGTTATTCGACTGTGGAAAAAAGACCTCCCATCAAAAGATGGGAGGTGAGTTGAGGCGCTGCTCGGTGAGAAGTGTGAACGCCTATTCTATCTTGAAACTAATGTTGGCTTGACCAACGGGTTTTTCAGGATCGTTTTGCCAGGCTTTTGCATTGATAACGGCCAACCTACGGCCTCTGCGAACAATGTCTGCCGTACCGAACATCGGTTTCAGCTTTGCCGACCGAAGAAAGTCGACATTCGTGTTTACGATAGCGCTTTTTGATGGCGCGCCTTCACCCGCAAGCAACTCCAGTTCCGCTACCCGCTCCAAAAACAGGGTGACCACGCCTCCATGAATGGCTCTAATCGCCGGATTGCCGAGATGTTTGTCATCGGGTGTCATTTTACGAACGACACGACCCTCTCCGTCGATAGCATTTAGTGAAAGCCACCTGTCGATTGGGTTCTCAGGGCGATAGAGTGTCATTGAACGATACCTTCCCCGCGAGAGAGAAAGGAGGGCCCTGCAGTTCCAATCATGAACGCGCCAGTAGAGGTGGCTAGAACATTACCGGACTTAATTTCACGAATTTCGCCCCGCATCCTCGCAATTTTGCCGTCGATGGCAAAGCAGGATGCATTACATTTAAGCTCAAGACCGACGCTTGGCGAACCTATATACTCTGTTTTCAAATTGATCGTCGCGATTGGATTCATTTCTTGGATATGCGCGAATAATGCGAGCCCAAAGATGGAATCTAGAATTATGGTCAAGGCACCAGCGTGGGCGTTCGGTTCCTCCGGGCTGACCTTAAAGCATTCTCCGATGGTTGCATGAACAACGACTCCCACATCAGAAATGTGGATCAGGTCCATATCAAGCTGGGAAAACAGAGGATGGGATGAGCCGACAAACAGTCGGCCGAATGCTTCCCAATCGGCGATTGACTCTCCCGGCATCACAGCTTGCTCAGACACCGATATTTTCCTGCATCTTAAGCAAAACTCTTTTGGCAACGCTCAAATCGGTCCCAGAGATACCCGTGAAAATATCGTCCATAAGAGCTTCAGCACATTCTGCAATCTCGTTAGCGCGCCTGTCAGCCAATGGCGTTGCAACTATTCTCCAGATCCGACGATCATTGGGGTCCGCTATGCGTTTGATGAAACCGCTACTTTCGAGTTGATCAATCAACCCGCCTGCTGACGAACGATTGATATCCAGGGCTTCCGCCAGTTCTGTCTGTGTCGGCTGACCCAACCTTATGACGTAGACCAGTGTGTGCCACTGCGCTCGCGTCAACCCGAGCAGGACCATCTTCCGGTCGAAGGCTTTTCGGACGGTTCGCGAAACATCATTGATCAAAAACCCAAAATCTATCCGGGGATCATTTTCAAGCGTTTCGCGTGCTGAGAGTTGGAGTGTCGTCTGATTCATTTCCGATGTTGCCAATCCATATTGTATGGTTCAATACTATACACTCCAAGTCTGTTTGCAAGCGTATTAGCGACCGCCACTCACTAGTCTTTGGAGGAAACCCGCCGCAAGGGACTGAAGTGCGAATGATCTCTATGAATGTCTACGCTGTTACTTTGCGGTTGATGCTCGTTGTCGCTTTTGGGTGCGGGATGGTGTCCTGCACTCAAGATAACGCAGCTTTGCCTGACGTTGAGCCGATCTCGATAAGCGATTCGGCAACTGAGGATGACTCGCCGGTGTTGGTGCAGACTATCCAGCCTGAACTATTGAACGTGTCTCAACCTATCACCGTATCCGGCACGATTGCGGCCAAGCAGACAAGCAACATCGGCGCTCTTGCTGACGGTGTTGTAGACCAAATTTTCGTGGTGGTCGGGGACCGGGTCCAAAAAGGCGACAAGTTGTTTCAGACGCGGCAAGTCGACTACCGCCGAAGAGTTGACGAAGCAGAAGCTAATCTTGCTATCGCAACGGCGAAGTCGAGGAATGCTGAAAAACTGCGTCAGCGTTATGCCAATCTTGTCGATAAGGACGCTGTTTCGCGGGTCGATTTCGAAGAAGTCGAAACTCGCGCTTTAGTGGCCGAGGCGGAGGTCACCCTCCGACAAGCTCAGCTACAGACTGCCAAGCAGATGTTAAAGGACACGACTGTCAGAGCGCCTTTCGACGGCGCTATCACGGCCCGGTACATCGACGAGGGCGTGTTCATGGCCAATCGTTTTTCAGGCATGGGTAATTCCTCCGTTGTCCAAATTCGGGAATGCGAAATTGCAGCGGCGATCCTGTTTGCCCCGGAATCGAAAATTGGAAGCCTCGCAATAGGTATGGAAGGTCGCCTCTATGTCGATGGCGTTTCCGATCCGATTACCGCGAGCATCATGATCTTAAATGACAGCGTTGATCCGCAGACGCGCACCGTGGAAATCAGAATGCCGTTCATGAACGAAGGGTGCGCCGTAAAGGCAGGTCAGTCCGTCAGAGCAGAGATTGCCGTCCCGGAACGATCTGCATTGGTCATTCCTAGGCAAGCTATTCATGAAGGGGCTAGAACCGAATATGTCTACAGAATCCAGAACGGGCGAACCGTTCGCCGACCTGTCACCGTTCGCGACCTCGATGTCGACCGGGTGGAGGTACTGACGGGTCTTGAGAGGACCGATGTTGTGGCGCTCGTGTCTTCGCAAACGCTCAAGGACGGGATGGAGGTAACCACGGAAGCCTCGTGATGTGGCTCGTTGAAACTTCGGTAAAACGCGCCGTCTTTGCATTCATGTTCACGGTAGCGCTCGTCGGGCTTGGGCTCATGTCCATAGGCCGGGTTGGGGTCGACCTCTTTCCGGAAATAGACTTGCCCTATGTGTCGGTGACGATTGTTCTGGAAGGCGCGTCCCCTGACACGATCGAGTCTGAAGTCTCAATCATCATTGAGGACAGTCTCAGCACGATCGATGGCATAGAGTCGATGCAGTCCTTCAGCTCCGAAGGCGTGTCTCAAGTCGTGATTGAGTTTGCCCTGTCCTCAAACATTGATGTCAAAACGCAAGACGTCAGAGACAAGGTTCAGCAGGCTTTGTCCGATCTACCTCCCGCAATCGACCCTCCCGTTATCGAAAAGGCCGACCCAGACGCAGCACCGATCCTCTCAATTGTCATTGCGAGCGATAGTCCGATCCGCGAGTTGACCGCGTTTGCCGAGGATGTGGCTAAAAAGGAGTTGCAAAAGGTTGCGGGAGTCGGCTCCATCAATCTCGTCGGGGGTCAGGAACGTGCCATTCGGATCTGGCTCGACAATCGGAAGATGCGCGCTCTTCAAGTCAGCGCGGATGACGTCAGACGTGCAGTGCAAACCGAACATGCCGAGTTCCCTGGCGGGCGAATGGAAACGTCGGACCTTGCCAAAGAGTTCGGGATCAGGACCATGGCAGAGGTCGCAAGACCTTCCGAATTCAACGATCTTCCAATTTCATACCGCTCCAACGGGGTCAGTGTAAAAGTCGGTGACGTCGCCACCGTCGAAGATGGACAGGAAGACGAGCGCTCGGTCGCTTATCTGAACGGACAGCGCGGGATTGCCTTGGAAGTCCGCAAGCAATCCGGTCAGAACGCAGTCGCCGTTGCTAACGGGATTAAGGAACAGCTCTCATATATCAGGTCATTGGCCCCTGAAGGCACGACTGTCGTCGTGACGCGAGACACCACGAAGTTTATTGAAAGCTCGATTCACGATGTGACGGTGGACCTTGGAATTGCGATGACCTTGGTCATCTTCGTCTGCTTCGTTTTCCTTCTGGATATCAGAGCGACGTTCATCGTTGCCATCGTCATTCCGACATCCCTGATAGCGACATTCTTTTCCTTCTATCTTTTCGATGTCACGATCAACATGATCACACTCCTTGCTCTCACGATCGCGATCGGTCTTCTGGTGGATGACGCCATTGTAGTCGTTGAGGCCATATCTCGTGAGTTGGAAGACGGCGAAATACCGGTTCAGGCAGCTCTCAAAGGAACACGCAAGGTCGCTCTGGCCGTCCTCGCAGGAACCGTCGCGACATTGGCCGTATTCGTGCCTATTGTTTTCATGGACGGCATCATCGGGCGCTTTTTCTTCCAATATGCTCTCGCAATCGTTTTCTCTGTGTCCATCTCCTGGCTTATTGCGATGACGCTGACGCCGATGCTCGCATCGAGACTACTCAAAACTCGGTCGACTCCATCGCTATTGAAACCAATCGATCGCTTTTGGACTTGGCTAGACGACGCCTACGGGCAAGTCGTGACCACAGCGATACGGTTTCGCTACATTGTATTGGCAGCCGCATTTGCCTCCCTTTTTCTGGGAGGATGGTTCGCCTCCCGGATCCCTTCCGGCTTTATGGCCAAAGCCGACAGAAGCGAATTTCTTGGGTCCGTCGAACTTCCCATCGGTACGGGCTTGGGACAATCTCGGGAAGTGGCCGCACGGATCGAAACATCCCTGACGGAACTGGATCACGTGGAGAATGTCTTCTGGACTATCGGTGGGGGTGTTCGGGGTGAACCGCACGAGATAGATATCTATGCAGGGATTTCCCCGAAAAAGGAACGTGACGTGTCCCAGTTCGATGTCATGGATATAGCTCGGCAGTCCTTAAGGCTGGACGTGCCGGAGGCGGTTGATATCTCCATTAGCGAAATACCATGGGTCACTGGGACCATTTCTGGTGGTTCAGAGATTGACTTGATCCTGAACGGATCGGATTTAGACGTCGTTTCTGCATACGCAGATGCCCTTGTTGCCGAGATGAACCGAACACGGGCGTTCGAGAATCTGACCACCAGCAGTACGGATGGAAGACCTGAAGCCAGGCTGAACATCGACCGAAGAAAATCGGCGGATCAAGCCGTCTCCGCGCAGTCGATTGCGAATGTATTGCGATTGACGTTGGGCGGCTCTGACGTCGGAAGTTACGAGGAAGGTGGACAACGGTATGACATTCGATTGAGGTTGGAACCCGAACAGCGGCAATCGCTTAACGACATTGGGGATGTCCAAGTCAGGAACCAGTACGGGAACCTTGTCGATATAGCGTCCATCTCAAACGTTCGGATCGCTTCGGGGCCGTTGCAAATTCAACGGGAAAACCGAAGCCGGAAGATCTCCGTTTTAAGCGACACATCCTCTGGCGTTGCATTGGGCGACGCCACCCGAGTTTTGGAAACCCTTCTGGATACAATGCCACCACCTGAAGGTGTTACCTATCAGATTGGGGGGTATGCGGATGTCATGAAAGATGCGGCTGTGAATATCGGTATTGCCCTGCTGCTGGCCATCGTTGTGCTTTACATGGTGCTCGCCAGCCAATTCAACTCTTTCGTTCAACCGCCGATTATCATGGTGACGGCTCCGTTGAGCTTCTCCGGGGCGTTCGCCGCGCTTTACTTTTTCGGCTTCGAGCTTTCCATCTTTGTGCAAATTGGCCTGATCGGTCTCATGGGCATCGTCATGAAGAACGGAATTTTGCTCGTTGATCGTGCCAATCAACTCATCGAGGATGGGATGCCTGACCGCGCAGCGATCGCAAAGGCATGTCCTGAACGATTACGGCCCGTGCTTATGACGGCTTTGTCGGCTGTCTTCGGCATGGTGCCAGTCGCTTTGGCCAGTTCCAACGGCTCCGAATTCCGAGCGCCAGTCGGCGCCTTGATCATCGGTGGTCTGACGACATCGACGCTCCTGACGCTGATTGTCGTTCCAGCCGCTTTCATGATTCCCGATGATGTGCGTTTGTTCTGGCAATGGACAAAATCACGGCTGCTCCGCAGAGCATAGGCCGATGAATGATCGGAGCTCCGTGCCCTCGCAATCACATTCGGCAAAGTGTCACAAGGTAAAGACATATCTGCGCTCGATCAGCTGAAGCCGGTCTGACGAACCTGCCTTGAATTCCATGTGTAGAGCGATGCCGAAGCCGACATCACGGTTGAAAAACGAGCTTCTATGGCTCACCATTCCCCACCCAGAGCTGAAAACAAATCCACGATCGCTAAAGCGGACGTCGCCTGCGCTTGGACACGAGCCAAACGCAGTTCAAGCAACTGCGTTTGGGCTTCTATGACAAGAAACTGGTTATCGAGTCCGGCTTTAAAACGAAGGTCTCTAAGATCGACTATGCGTTTGCGGTCGTCGATACCGTCATCCAATCGCCGCATTGCGCGTTCGGCAGCCACGTAACGCGATAGAGCTCCTTCGACATCTGAGAATGCCCGCAGAATTGCTGCATCGTATTGTGCTTCTGCGATAAGAACTTCGGCGTCAGATGCCTCCCGCTGCGCTGCCAATGCTCCGCCTTGGAAAATTGGCCAACCGAGGATCCCGCTGATCGCGCCGCGCCGCGCATCCGTCGAAATGAGCGTGTCGAGCGTAGTCGACAAAAGTCCGCCATCTCCTGTCAGGGAAAACGATGGGAGACGGTTCAGATCGTCGGCATCACTCTGTGCGCGCGCAGCTTGCAACCTTGCAGATGCAGCACGCAAATCAGGTCGGCGCGTGAGAAGCGTACTCGGTAATCCAGCAGGAATACCGCTGGAGTAATCAGGAATGTTCCCGCTCCCCGAAGTGAGGTCGTTCGTCGCTTCCAGGGCTTGACCTGTCAAAGTTGCTACTGAGAGCAGAAATTCGACTTCCTGTCCTTCGAGAGTCGCTAGTTCGGACAGTCTCGCGTCGATGGAGGCGCTGACTTGCAACTCGTCAAGCGCACTGACCAAGTCCTGATCCTGCAACAGAAGAGTGAGTTTCTGCGTCTCTTCCAATAACTCTAAAGCCTCCCGTGTTATAGACGCACGAGTTTGGACGGAACGAAGTTGTATGTAGGTGCGGGCGGTATCTGCCTGCAAGCTCAACAGGGTGGCATCTCTTTGTGCAGCAGCCGCTTCAACAGAAAATTGTGCCGATTGGACCTCTAATGCCCGCCGACCCCAGATGTCGGGCTCCCATGAAGCAGATGCTGACAGGCTGAATACGTCAATTTCAGGCTCGACAAAATCAACGAATTGAGGAGGCAAATTGGTGAATTGCGGCCCTTCAAGACTCGAACGTTCGCGGGTTGCGACAGATCCCACTGACAAAGACGGCCGCAAGCGAGCCTGATCAAGGTCAGACCGAGTGCGAGCAAGTATCAAGCGGGCCTGCGCTTCGCGAGCGCTTGGTGTAGCCGTTATAGCTTGTTGAACCAACAGGGGAAGCGATGGATCGTTGAACCCCTCCCAGACGGTATCGGGTGCATCATTGCCCAATCTGGAAATGATGTTCTGTGTACGATCTGTCCAATCCGCAGGCACTTTAGCTGTATCGGTGAGAATTTCACTATGGCTAGGGCGTTCCGGCACACTGGCGCATGCTGTCAGGAGTCCCGAAATCACGAGTGATATACCGTATATGCTGTAATTTCGGCTCACAACATTTCCTCTCTAAATCGAAGCACCCGATAATCACACAGGCACCACGCCCAAGGCCAAAAACTCAAAACTGAACAAAGGCAATTACGTATTTTGAATCAGGGGGTTATAAGTTTTATCTTGCGTCCATGCCTCGCTTGGATAAAAAAATTCGTGCGCGAATTGCTTTCGTATTGCGAACTCAGTCTATGGCGCACAGATCTGCGAAAATGCTGATATCTGACCGTCTTGCGTATCCGCTCGGTTAAATCGTTGACGAGAAGTGCGAAGTCTATCCGAGGGTTGTCTTCTGGAGCTTGGCGCGCGGGGAAATGCTGAAGTGTTTCTATCATTTTGTGCGGTGCTCCATATTGTATGGGTCCGTATGATATGCTTTATAATATGTTGCAAGGTGTTGCTATCCGGTTCGGTGAATTCAATTCGGTCTGATGCGTAGTGAACATGCTGGCATAGGCCGTCGGGACTTGGTCGGTGGGCGCGGGCAATCCGGCAAGGAGACATAATGGCGACCAAGAACGCATCCGAAATTGGCGATCTGAAGCGCCTGACTCAGGTTGTAGCCGTGCTGGGCCGTCATGGGCTCGGCGGCATGGCTGCGAAGTTCGGCTTGGGCCGCGCAAAACCCGGTAACGCGGACACATCGCGCCCGGAAGCGCTGGTAGACGCCTTGCGTGAGTTGGGACCCGTCGCGGTCAAGCTGGGCCAGATCCTCGCCATGCGCAGCGACCTGCTGGACCCGGAGTGGACGGCTGCGCTGGCGCAGTTGCAGGACAAGGTGCCGGTCGTGCCGTTCTCGCAGGTGAAAAAGTCGATCACGCAGGCTCTGGGCGAGGACGCAGGCACATATTTCGCCAGCTTCGACGAGACACCGCTCGCGGCCGGGTCGATCGCGCAGGTTCACGCCGCCACGCGCAAGGACGGCATGCCTGTTATCGTCAAGGTCCGGCGGCCCGGCATAGAGGCCACAGTGGATGCGGATATGCGCCTGCTGCGCCGCATGGCCCGGCTCGCCCAACGCGCCAGCCCCATTGTAGCGCGCCAGAACCCGGATGAGTTGCTGCGCTTTTTCGCCCAGAGCCTTAACCAGGAGATGGACCTGAGCGCCGAAGCCCGCGCCAGCGAGGAGATCGGGCTATTCCTCGAAAAGCTCGGCGTGGAGACCGCCCAGTTCGACCACGAGGTCACCGGGCGCAGCCTCAATGTGCAGGAGCGGGTGGACGGCATTCCCGCCACCGACATCGCCGCGCTGGACGCGGCTGGTATCGACTTCTCGGCGGTGGCTCGCCTCTACGCCCGCGCAGTCTTGAGCATGATCATCTTCAACGGGCGGTTCCACGCCGACCCGCATCCCGGCAACGTGTTCATCCGGCCCGATGGCACATTGGTTTTCATCGACTTCGGGGCCGTGGGAACCTTGCTGCCCGAACGGCGCGACGAACTGGTGCGGCTGTCGCTCGCCATTGCGGGCAACGATGCGGACGAGATGGTCGAGGTGCTGCTCGGCTGGGCGGGCAAACCGGTCGTGGACCGCGAGGCGCTGAAGGCGGCGCTCACCCGGTTGACCCGGCAGTTCGAGAACACGCTGCTGGACCAGATCGAGCTGTCGGGCATCTTCACCGATGTGTTCGAGTTGCTTCGCACGTTTGAGCTCTCGCTTCCGGGCGATCTCGCGCTCATGCTGCGTACCCTGCTGACGGCGGAAGGTTTCGTGCGCCAGATGGACCCGCAGTTCGACATCACAACCGAGCTGGCCCCTATCGCCCGGCAGTTGCTGCTAGAACGCGCAAGCTTCTCCAAGCTGCGCGGCAAGGCACAGCGCACGGCGTCCGTCCTTGCGCGAACGATTTTGAGCGCGCCCGAGATTATAGCCAATCTCGAGCGTATCGGGCGCAAGGGACGTCTGCCGATCAGCCTGGATGCAAACGATTTGGCACGGTTGCAACCTCGAGCGCCCCAACGGCGGGCCGCCGAAATGATCCCAGCCGCACTCGTAATCGCGGCCGCCGTTCTGGTGCCGACATCCATCCTACTAGCGGGTACATGTGCAGGCGCCGCCGCGCTCCTGCTGCTGGTCGAGCGGTTTGGAAAGTCCTGACCGGAAATAAGCCTGCACATTAAGGCTAGGACGAGCTCAGGCCGCGTAAAGTGAAGCCTAAGCACAAAATAAGCGTGCGATAAATGCCGCGTTTAAACACCGCTTTTCTGTGTATTTCGTTGCTTCCTTCTCACCAAATCTTAGGAAATATTATGCACCTTATGATGCCTCATGCAGACAGAACATTCTACAAAGACCTTTGTTGACGCCGGCTCTGCGCCTGCATCTCTCGTGTCGCCGGCCGCGATCCGGCGCGGTGGACAGGCTCTGGTGCAAGTCTACGCCCGCTTCCAAGCGAGCACTCTGGCGCCATCCTCATCCAACGCGTTTGCCGTCGGCGTGCCAGACTTTCTAGGCCTATCGGTAGGGAGGTTGTAAATTAGCGACATCTTGGGCGTTGTGGTCCGTCTAACAATCATTATGTCCGAAAGATCGCCGATAAGCGGGGTTGCCGGACAGCTGGCGGGGTGTCCGGCAACCGACCGAGACTGTGTGAAAGGTCGGTTCCATTGCCAGACGCTAGCAAAAGAATGCGCGGCGGTGTGCCTTTGGGTAAAATCCCTTCTCTGCTTCACTAAAGTTTGATGCCGTGAACAATATCCTGTCGGGGTTCTGCTCACACCCAGAGTTTTTACACAGTCTCGAGGGTTTTCCGGACAACCCTTATCGAGGGAAGATTTTTGGGAAGACATAGTCATCATGTAACTTTGGAAGGTGATCTTGCGAATATTTTTGAAGACAAAAGCGTCAACGCGAAATTGTGCGACTTGCAAATTCGATAGGCGCTTTTTAGTCTAGATTCTTCTTAAACCTCTTCTGTCCTCTCCTAGGCTCGAACATCCTCGGACTACCTATCTAGCGGAAATCCGCTTTTGCCCTGACCTGAGGTCTCGAAACAAAACGAGGCTTTTTACGTGTCACCCAACTCCATTCTCATCGGCCAGGTCGGCGTCGTCTTCACGACGATCGGCACAGGCGTGTGGGGTGCAACCCAATGGGTCGCGCAGGAGCTAAGCTATGATCCGTATCTGGGTCAGCCGTGGTTCGAGCTTGGCGATACGCCGGTCTATTACCCATGGCGCTTGTTTGAGTGGTGGTATGCCTTCGAGCCCTATGCGCCCGATGTGTTCGCGACCGGCTCCTACATCGCCATCGGCGCCTCGGCACTCGGTGTCGTCTTCTCGGTCATCGGTTCTGTCTGGCGCGGGCGGCAAGCCAAGAAGCTGACAACCTTCGGTTCGTCGCGCTGGTCGGACGACAAGGACATGAAGCGCGCCGGACTCTTTGGTCGCGACGGCGTGTTCATCGGTCGGACAAAAGACGAGTATCTCCGCCACGATGGTCCCGAGCACGTCATGACGTTTGCGCCGACCCGCTCAGGCAAAGGCGTTGGCCTCGTGATCCCAACGCTGCTGTCTTGGCCGCATTCGTCAGTTGTCCACGACATCAAAGGCGAGAACTGGCAGATTACATCCGGTTGGCGCTCGACGTTCTCGCATTGCCTAATGTTCGATCCGACAAATCCAGCGTCTGCCAAATACAATCCGCTTCTCGAAGTGCGCAAAGGCCGCAACGAGGTTCGTGATGTTCAGAACATAGCCGACATCCTTGTCGATCCCGAAGGTGCACTGGAGCGCCGATCCCACTGGGAAAAAACCGGCCATGCTCTGCTGGTCGGGGCGATCCTCCATGTCCTCTACGCGGAGGAAGAGAAGACCCTCTCTCGCGTGGCCACTTTCCTGTCTGACCCGGCGCGGCCCTTCGAGGCGACGCTGACGGCGATGATGTCCACCAATCACCTTGGCTGCGGTGATGCAGCTACTCCTGAAGTTCATCCCGTCGTGGCGCAAGCAGCGCGCGAACTTTTGAATAAATCTGTCAATGAACGCTCAGGCGTCCTTTCGACGGCGATGAGCTTCTTGGGCCTGTATCGCGACCCGACCGTGGCCGAGGTGACCTCTCAATGTGACTGGCGGATCGAAGACCTTGTTGATGCTGAGAAGCCCGTCTCGCTTTATCTCGTTGTTCCGCCGTCCGACATCTCGCGGACCAAACCGCTTGTTCGTTTGATCCTGAACCAAATTGGTCGCCGCTTAACTGAAAAGCTAGAGGGCGATGTCGACGGCAATGCGCGCCGTCAGGTTTTGCTCATGCTGGACGAGTTTCCGGCGCTAGGCCGCCTCGACTTCTTCGAAAGCGCACTCGCTTTCATGGCAGGCTACGGCCTTCGCGCGTTTCTCATCGCGCAATCTCTCAACCAGATTGAAAAGGCCTATGGTCCGAACAACTCTATTCTGGACAACTGCCATGTGCGGATCGCCTTTGCGACGAACGATGAGCGCACAGCAAAGCGCGTCAGCGATGCACTTGGCTCCGCGACTGAGATGCGAGCCATGCGCAACTACGCGGGCCACCGCCTCGCGCCGTGGCTAAGTCACGTCATGGTCTCGCGTCAGGAAACGGCTCGCCAGCTCTTGACGCCAGGCGAAGTCATGCAGCTTCCCGCCGATGAGGAGGTCGTGCTGATCTCCGGCACGCCGCCGATCCGCGCGAACAAAATCCGCTTTTACCAGGACAAGAACTTCAAGGACCGGGTTTCCTCCCCACCGGCCTTGAATGGCCCCGGTCGTCCTTACGGCGACGCTCCCCTCCCGCGCCGGGATGACTGGGGCCGACAGACAGCCGAGGTGATCGATCATCTCTACGTTGCCGCTGAACAGGAGGCGGGAACTGGAGGGCCGTCGTGCAACGACGATGGCGGCAAGCAGCGAGAGCCAAAGGTCGGAACACCGAAAGCCTCAGAGCCTATTTCTGAGATCTCCCGGGATGACGAGCCGATAGATCGCGACGGCCAAACAGACCTCGCAGCGGTTCAAACTAACTCAACATTCCCAAACCCTCGGTACGTTTACGCAGCCGATCGCGGAACGCCGGGTACAGACCTAATGGACTTCTAGACATGAAGGACCGTACCCAAAACCGTGCCGTAGATCGTTGTGCTTTGCATGAAGAGCCGTCTGTCGAGGCGAAACTCGATGACATCGTGCAGGAGCAGGCACGCATTGCGGCGAGCCTCAAAACACTGTCGAGTGTACTCGAACTGCTGGCTGTCCATATCCCGGACGGACATCATCGCCAGACATGTCTGTGCGGCGCTATTCCTCATCCAGTGCAGGCGGCACACTGAGATGCCTAGCACACGACAACGCGTTCGCGGCTATGTCGACGACCGGGTCTATCGCTTGCTTATGCTCGCGGTCGCAAAGCCCGATGTCACGATTTCCGATACGATCAACGCGGCACTCGATCATTGGCTTTCCGAAGAACGGGTCAACAACCAGCTTGGCGCAATGATCCGTCGGCTGGATATGCTTCAGCGCGAGCAGGAGACACTCTCGCATCGCCAGATCGTTGGGCTGGAAGCACATGGATTGTTTGTCCGCCACTTCCTCTCCACGCTCCCGCAGCTGCCCGAAGAAGAACGCGGACCTGCTAAAGCCGAAGGTGCGCGCCGCTACGAGCTATATCGCCAAGCGCTGAAGACAGTGTTGAATGAGTCCGCGCGCGGATTTCTGACAAACCTTGAGGATGTGGTCGCCGATGAGAGCGCATTCTTCACGGCTGAAGAGCTGGAGCGCCTGCGCGTCCCGCTGCCACCTCGGCCAACGAGTGCTGCGGAGGTGCGCCATGACTGAACGTAATGCAGAAAGCCGTCTCCGCACGGATACAATGCTGCGCAGCGCGTTTGGTCCGACTATCTGCGACGCACTAGCCGATCCAACTGTAGTCGAAATCATGCAGAATCCTGATGGCACACTCTGGACAGAGCGCGCTGGCAAAGGCCGCTTCTGCAATGGTCCTGTCATCACGATGAATCAAGCCGAGCGCATCGTCCGTCTGGTTGCGAGCCTATCCGGCCACGACGTAACCCGCGAGCATCCCATCGTGAGCGCAGAGCTACCTATTGGCGGCCAACGCTTCGAGGGCATTCTACCACCCGTCGTGCAATCGCCGTCGTTTGCCATCCGCAACCACGCTGCACGGGTGTTCACGCTGTCAGATTACGAGAGCGTCGGCACGATAGACGGCAAAGGCGCAAACATCCTGCGCGCTGCCGTCATCGCTCGCCGCAATATTCTGATTGTGGGCGGAACTGGGTCAGGCAAGACGACGCTCGCTAACGCTCTGTTGTCCGAGGTCGCGGCCACGGGACACCGCGTTCTTATCCTCGAAGACACTCGCGAGCTGCAATGCGACGCGGAAGACCGCGTTGCCCTTTGCACACAACCGACTGTCGCCATGGCAGACCTTCTGCGTTCCACCTTGCGCCTACGCCCTGACCGCATCGTGGTGGGGGAAGTGCGCGGCGGGGAAGCGCTCGATCTTCTCAAAGCCTGGTCGACCGGACACCCCGGCGGCGTGGCGACAGTTCACGCCAACAGCGCTGCCGACGGTCTTGACCGACTAGAGCAGCTCGTCGGCGAAGTCGTGGCCAACGTGCCACGCAAACTCATCTCCGCGGCGGTCGACATCGTCGTCGGGATCGAGAACCATGCGGGCGTCCGACGGGTCACGGACATCTTAGAGGTTCTTGGAAGCGATGGGCCGAATGGCTCCTATCGGCTGCGGCCGATGGTGCCTGATCCGCCTTAAGCCTCGCGGCTGAGGCGTCAGCCGAAGCCACCAATCCTTCCATCACAGCAATACAAAAAGGAGTCTCTTTTGACCCTGCTCTCCAGTCATGTCTCGACGTCACACGTCAACCGCCACCTCTTCCTTGCCGTCGCGGTCGGCCTCGCCGCCTTCACCCTCGCAAGCCCTGCCCATGCCGCCGGGTCCGGTATGCCGTGGGAAGGTCCGCTCACATCCATCCTCGCCTCGGTCGAAGGTCCCATCGCGAAAATTGTCGGCACGATGGCGATCATCCTCGCAGGTCTCGGCCTTGCGTTCGGTGACACAGGCGGCGGCTTTCGCAAGCTGATCCAGATCGTGTTCGGATTGAGCATCGCGTTCACCGCGACCAGCTTCTTCCTGTCCTTCTTCAGCTTCGGCGGCGGGGCGGTCCTCTAATGAGCGCGGCGCAGCACATAGATGGGTTCAGCATTCCGGTCCACCGTTCGCTGACCCAGCCGATCATGATGGCGGGCGCACCGCGTTCGGCCACCATTCTCAACGGCACGCTCGCGGCCGCGCTGGGACTGGGTCTCCAGCTCTGGCCTGTCGGGATCGCCGTGTGGGCAATCGCGCAAACGGCCTGCGTCTTCGCCGCCAAGCGCGATCCGCTCTTCCTCGAGGTGCTGCGCCGCCACCTTCGCCAGAAAGGCTATCTCGCATGATCAATCTACGCGAATACCGCGAGCGACCCAATGCGCTCGCCGACCACCTCCCATGGGCAGCCCTCGTCGCACCCGGTGTTGTCCTGAACAAGGACGGCAGCTTCCAGCGCACAATGCGGTTTCGGGGGCCCGACCTCGACAGCTCGTCGCCACAGGAGTTGATCGCGACCTGCGCACGCGTGAACAACGCACTGCGACGGTTCGGCTCCGGCTGGGCGTTACACTTTGAAGCCACACGCCGCAAAGCGGACAAGCCCGAAACATCGGCGTTTCGCGATCCGCTTGCCTGGCTCATCGAGCAAGAACGGCTTGGCCTCCACGCCGAGATCGGCACGCTATTCGAAAGTGACTACCACCTCACATTCACACTCCTCCCGCCTGCCGACAAGATCGGTAAGCTCGAACAGCTCTTCATCGATCAGGACGCAGAGGTGAACGATGTCCAACCCACGGGCGCGGACTATCTGTCAGCCTTCGTCCGGGACACTGACGCTGCACTGGGTTTGCTTGCCATGGTCTTTCCGGTTGTCGCCTTCCTCGACGATGCCGAGACGCTGACCTACCTTCAGTCCTGCCTCTCGCCGGGTGAGCGACAGCCTCTGCGCGTGCCAGACATACCGTTGCACCTCGACGCCGTGCTAGGTGGGACAAGCCTTGTCGGCGGACTCGATCCAAAACTCGGCGACCAGCACATCCGGGCGATTACCGTCATGGGTTTTCCGGGCGCGACTGAGCCAGGTCTTCTCGATGATCTGAATGCTCTCGGCTTTCCATACCGCTGGACGACGCGCTTCATTCCGATGGACAAGCTGGAGGCTGTCAAAGTCCTCGGTCGCTATCGCCGACAGTGGTTCGCCAAGCGCAAGAGCGTCATGGCCATCATGAAGGAGGTGATGACCAACGAAGCGTCTGCCTTGGTCGACACCGATGCCGACAACCAAGCAGTCGATGCCGACGCGGCACTCCAGCTTCTTGGTCAGGACTATGTCGGGTTCGGTTATGTCACGCAGGCTATTATCGTCAGTGACGAGAACGCGGCTGTTGCCGACGAGCGGATCAAAACGGTCGAGCAAGTCGTCAACGGACAGGGCTTTGTCACCATTCGCGAAAGTGTAAATGCGGTTGAAGCGTGGCTCGGCTCGCTGCCCGGCCACAACTACGCCAATGTCCGCCAGCCTATCGTCCACACGCTGAACCTCGCACACATGATGCCGCTATCGGCCATCTGGGCGGGGCCGAACCGGAATGACCATTTGGACGGCCCGCCGCTTCTTCATGCGACCACGCAGGGACATACGCCTTTTCGTCTGGTTACCCATCAAGGCGATGTCGGCCACACGCTCATTGTTGGTCCGACCGGGGCCGGGAAGTCCGTTCTTCTGACGCTGCTAGCGTTGCAGTTTCGGCGCTATGCCGATGCGCAGGTCTTTCTGTTCGACAAGGGTCGCAGCGCCAAGGTCGCGACGCTTGGAATGGGCGGACGCCACTACGAACTCGGTGGTGAGGGCGGACTATGTTTCCAACCGCTCCGCGACATCGATACGCAACGCGGTTTGGCTTGGGCTGAAGGCTGGGTCTTGGACCTGCTCCGTCACGAACAGGTCGAGATCACGCCCGAGGTCAAGGACGCAGTTTGGAGTGCGCTCAGCTCGCTCGCGACAGCGCCAGCCTCCGAGCGGACGCTGACGGGTCTCAAGGCGTTGCTGCAGTCTGCCAGTCTTCGACAAGCCATCCACCCCTACACCCTCGAGGGTCCGCACGGTGCGGTACTGGACGCGGAGACCGACAGTCTCTCCGACGCGGACTGGCAGTGCTTCGAGATGGATGAGCTGATGCACTCCAAGGCGCTCGCCTTGCCTGTGCTGACCTATCTCTTTCACAAGCTCGAAACACGGTTCGACGGTCGGCCAACGCTGCTCATTCTTGATGAGGCATGGGTCTTCCTAGACGATCCTGTCTTTGCAGAGCGCATTCGCGAGTGGCTTAAAGTCCTCCGCAAGAAGAACGTTTCAGTCGTGTTCGCCACGCAGTCTCTCGCAGACGTCGTCGATAGTTCGATTGCCCCCGCGCTTATCGAGAGCTGCCCGTCGCGCATCTTCTTGCCCAATGGGCGCGCAACCGAGCCGCAGCAGTTGGACGCCTACCGACGCTTCGGACTGAACGACACGCAAATCCAGCTCATAGCGCAGGCCACGCCGAAGCGGGACTATTACTTTCAAAGCCGTACCGGGAACCGGGTGTTCGATCTGAACCTTGGTCCGGTCGCGCTGTCTGTCTGCGGCGCGTCTTCGGTTGCCAATTTGATCCACGCCGACCGCATCCACGCAGAGGTCGATGGTCCCGGTTTCGCTGCGTCCTGGCTGCGCTGGCATGAGCTGGACTGGGCCGCCGACCTGCTCAGTGTTGGCGACATCCTGCTCGACCCTCTCGTCACATCTTCGACCCTTCCCACAACCCAAACAGGAGCCACCTAGTGCGCTTTTCCCGAAAATCTGTCCGCTCGTTTCTCGCAACGGGCGTCGCCGCGACAGTCATGCTCGCTGGTCCTGCCAATGCCTTCCTCGGCAGTGGTATTGTTCTCGACCCGTCCAACCTCATCCAGAACGCCATGACAGCGACGCGGACACTTCAACAGGTGACCGCGCAGGCGACCATGCTGCGCAATCAGGTCACACAGATGACCCGGCTCGGTATCTATGTCGGGCCAGACATCGAGCGCACTCTCTCGGAGATCAACCGCCTCCACCATCAGGCACGGGGTCTGACCTATCGCATCGACGAGATCGAGCGCGTCTTCGAGCAGCAATTTCCGGACGCCTATGCCGACTGGTCGACTACGCAACAGGCGCAGATCGCGGACGCGCAGCAAGCCGCATCGATTATGGCTTTCCGCGATAGCGTGAGAATGCAGGCGCAGATCGCGGAAGCCGTCCAGCGCGACGGTCGCCAGCTCCAAATCCTGATGAACGCCTCGCAAGGTGCGGCGGGTGAGCTGTCCGCGATGCAGGCTGGCAACCAGCTGACTGCACTATCGGCAAAGCAGTCCATGCAAATGCAGACCCTCATGGCGGCACAGTATCGGGCAGAAGCCATCGAGCGCTCCCGTGCGCTTTACACCGAGCAGGCCAGTACAGCTCGCCACGAGTCCTTCATGGGCCGGGGTGGCTAGTCATGCTTCCCATCTTACAAGCTGCGCCTCCCGCGCCGCCATCGGACATGTCGGTCATCGACACGTTCATGGACACCTTCTCGTCCTATATCGACTCCGGGTTTGGCTTACTCGGCTCCGAAGTCGATTTCTTAGTAGCCACGCTTATCGTCATCGACCTCGTGCTCGCAGGTGTGTTTTGGGCGATGAGTTCGGACGGCACGATAATGGCGAAGTTCATCAAGAAGGTGCTCTACATCGGCGTTTTCGCCTACATCATCGGTAACTTCGCTTTCCTCGCGACAGTTATCTTCGACAGCTTTGCCGGACTTGGCTTGCAGGCGACAGGCACTAGCATGAGTGCAGCCGATCTTATGCGTCCCGGCTTCATTGCGAGCACGGGCTTCGATGCTGCGTCACCAATTCTCGATACGATCAAGGAACTCACGGGCCCCGTCGCGTTCTTCGTAAACATCGTGCTGATCGTCGTACTCTTCCTCGCTTGGCTCATAACGATCTTTGCGTTCTTCTTCCTGTCTATCCAGCTCTTCGTCACGATTATCGAGTTCAAACTGACAACGCTGGCTGGGTTCGTGCTCGTGCCCTTTGCGCTTTGGAACAAGTCATCCTTCCTTGCCGAGCGCGTGCTCGGCAACATCGTGTCATCCGGCATCAAGGTCATGGTGCTGGCTATCATCATCGGTATCGGCTCGACGCTTTTCTCCGAGGTGACTTCAGGTCTTCAGGGTGAAGTGACACTGGAAGACGCAGGCGGCGTCATTCTCGCAAGCCTTGCTCTGTTCGCGCTCGGCCTTTTCGGTCCGGGCATCGCGACAGGACTGGTCACGGGTGCGCCCCAACTTGGAGCAGGTGCAGCTGTCGGTTCGGTCGCAGCACTAGGTGCGGCGGGCGCGGTCGCAGGCGCTGGTGCCGTCGGCGCTGGTAAGGCAGCTGCTGGCGCAACCGTGGGTGCTGCCAAGGCCGGAGCCTCTATCACGGGCGGAGCCAACATGGCTTTTGCCATGGGCAAGGCAGCGTCTGGTGCTGGTGGCGTCAAAGGTGCCGCCGCTGGATTCGGCGCAGTCGCGCAGGCTGGCGCGGGCACGGTTGCCAACGCCGCCAAGGGCAAGGTCGCAAAAGCCGGCGAAGCGCTCGGCAAGGCCAAGGGTGCGGGCATCCGGGGCGCAGTGACTGGCACAGGCGGCACGTTCAAGGGCGGGGCAGGCGCAGCGCCCAGCGCTGCTGGCGACGCCTCAAAGGCTCCGGACTGGGCAGCCCAAGCGCAGAAAGCGGGCAAGTCTCGCGGCTCCAGCCGGACCGAGTCCGCCGCCCTCCACTCCATGCGCGGCGGCGACAGCGGCGGCTCATCTTCTGGCCCAAGACTCAAAGACGACGATAATTAGAAAGGATATCAGATCATGATCTGGAAAAGACCCCAAGCCGCCTATGGGCGCACTCCTGAGCCTACGACGCCCTACCAAAAGGCAGCACAGGTCTGGGACGAACGCATCGGCAGCGCGCGCGTGCAGGCCAAGAATTGGCGCATCGCCACACTCATGTCGATCGGACTGTCAGCCGTGCTGGCGAGTGGCCTGCTCTACCAAGCGACGCAAAGCCTGGTCACGCCTTACGTTGTCGAGATCAACACGACGGGCGAAGTGCGCGGCGTCACGCCGACAGTGAAGAACTATGTTCCATCAGATGCGCAAATCGCGTTCCAGTTGGCAGAGTTCATCCGCAAGGTGCGCGGCGTGTCGACTGATCCCATCGTCGTTCGCCAGAACTGGCTCGACGCCTATGATTTCACGACGAGCCGGGCGGCGCTCACGCTCTCGGATTACGCGACGGCCAATGATCCGTTCGCCGAGGTGGGTATGCGCTCAGTTTCCATTGACGTCGAAAGTGTCGTCCGGTCATCCGACTCGACCTTCGAGGTTCGCTGGAAAGAGACCGAGTTCCGTTCCGGCGCAAAGATCGCGGTCTCGGCCCATACGGCACAGCTCACTGTCGTGACCGAGCCGCCGCGTGACGAAGCCACGCTCCAGCGTAATCCGCTGGGCCTCTACATCCACTCTATCAACTGGTCGCAAGACCGCCTCAACACAGGAGACGCGCCATGAGAGCCGTTGCCCTTTCGCTATCCCTATCGGCTATTGCACTTAGCGGGTGTTCCACGCTTGGCCTGAACAAGGCTGGGCCGCCGGACGACTTTACCTTGGACGCAGGTCCGATGGTGGAGGCCACGCTTACGACGGACGGCCAAGTCGAGACAGTCACTCGCACGGTCGCAGTGGAACGGTTCACGCCAGTTCCGTTGCCGGGTCAGTTGAAGCCTCGCGAGGCACTGTTAGGGCCAGAGACCGTGGACCGCGAGCCATTCGAGATCATCGATGCCGCTAACGCAGGCGCGAAGGTTGGTCCCAAGTCGAACGCCTATGTCAATGCCATCCAGGTATACCCATTCACACGGGGCGCGCTCTATCAGGTCTATACCGCACCGGAACAGGTGACCGACATCGCCCTGCAGCCCGGAGAGAAGCTTATCTCGGTATCGGCAGGGGACACGGAACGCTGGATCCTTGGCGATACGTTGTCAGGTGAAGGCAATACGGAGCGGGTGCATATTCTCGTCAAGCCGGTCGAGAGCGGACTGACGACCAATCTGATCGTCACGACAACAGCCCGCACCTATCGGGCCGAGCTCACCTCCTACCGCGAAACTTACATGGCGGCCGTGTCGTGGCGCTATCCGCGCGAGAAGTTGATTAGCTTGTCGAAATCGCGACAGGCTAGGCCTGCAAGCGACTCTAACAGCTCAACAGCCGAAGTGACGCAATCTGGTCTTCCAATCATGCCGGGGTTGTCCGTGGACGCATTGAACTTCCGCTATAGAGTGGAAGGCG
>Ga0115567_10001427_pt1 | contig 23990 bp, 36 predicted proteins | sample COGITO_mtgs_1204_2_FD_88679 | JGI IMG/M metagenome (GOLD analysis project Ga0115567, IMG submission 88679) | Pelagic marine microbial communities from North Sea - COGITO_mtgs_120412 | ecosystem: Environmental > Aquatic > Marine > Epipelagic | place: Germany:Helgoland, sampling site Kabeltonne... | reverse complement strand
TCCCCCCGTTGCTCGTTGAAGCAGTGTCGTTGATCCTTTCCTGGTCCTATCTTTCTAGAAAGCATTCAAAAAATACCACAAAATTGTCCGACATGACACCTTTGCCTGCTTAGGTGAGGATCCTGAGAGCAGCGCCAACGGTGCTCCTCCAGTTCCACCGGCCAGACTGTATGCCGCTATGTACAGGTACGCGTCTGCTGAATCACTTGCCGAATTACACAGGACTGACTTCTTCGGTAGGTAGTTGCTGGCTCGCTGTTGCTCAGGAGGGTCTGAAATCCACTTTAAGATCCGATCCGCCTCATGCAGGCAGGGACAGCGTGAGGTCCTCGGTGCAATACTCGCGTCGTTGGATGCCCTGCTTGCCGAGGTAGAGACTGGAGATGAAGAGGATGAGGACGAGAATGATTATGAAAGAGAGGGCTCCAGTACAAAGAGGCCTCGAGTGTAAAAACGGACTGGGATTTTTTTTTGTTGGATCCGTATCACATGAGGCCCAGTCAGAAGAACAACTGACCATGTTTTGCCCTGAGAATTATGGTGCATAAACACCCGAAGCTGCCCCCGGCTTTTTTTGTCTAGCGGCGGCGTCATTGATGTTTGTGCACCTCAGAGTTGGCCTCTCAGGGTTGCCATGTCACCAACTTTCTTACGTTGACAGAAAAGTTTAGCACGGTTGCTCGGCTTTCAACAAAGCGTCCTGAAATGATGAGCCGGGAAAACGAAAGTTAAAAGCACATCTCGAATGAAAAATCAAAAGAGGGCTCAAAAACAGCCGACTGCTGAGTGAGGCACTTGTGTAAACTGCAGCCGCACCAAAGAAATAGGGAACACAAGGGGCAATGGCGGAGCCACGGGGGCGTCGTCGGTAGTGGACCGACTCGGTTCGTCCTCGATGAAGAAAATATCCGTTTACTGACATCCGTCACGTGGCGCAAAGCGAAGAGCACAAGAGTAACGGGGCCCGGGAGACAGCGTCAGAAAGCCGCACATGTGATGAGACCCAAAAGGCCTACACCACTGACGTGACGCGGGCACGTTGGCAGCCGGAGCCAGGGCGAGAGCCCCAGCGCGTAAGCCCCAGCGCGTAAAATACGTTTTAGTGACAGCGAGCTGAAAAAACGGGAATAGCCCCTTGATGATACTGCTGATACGCTGGGACGGAGGCCCGCAGGAAGGCCGTCATCGTGCGCGACGCCGTCGTGCGGCCCCGGTAGTCTTCCCCCTGGAAGCACCCGCCCAGCGCTGCCGGGGGGACCACCGCACCAGGCCCGCCCGGGGGGTCATTCGCCGCCACCGCCGGGACATACAGTGAGAACACCTTAAAAAATTGACATAATAATCTCTTCTTCTTCTTATTAATAAAAAACAGACCAAAAACCGCTCTGATTGACTAGTTAATTAATTGGAGCTTGTGGGCACCACATCCTGGGCTCTGCAAATGGATTCCATGGGCGCTTCACAGAGTGATGCGTCCTACGCGGGCGTGATAAATGAAGACCTCCGGCGGGTTGCGGGGAGGCAAGCGTTTCCGTTCGATGACTCCATCTGGGTGAACACCCTCCCTCGCAACCACGTCACGTCCTGTGGACGTTGTTTCAGAAGTGCCGCAAATGCAGTGAAATTTCCGACCATCTGTGCACCACGGGTGTACTATGGGCACCATCCTCCCAGGTTCATCCAGATAGTACCTTTGCAGTGCACATTCTTGACTGCCCGTCTTGCAGCGAAGCACTCTCCTGTCGCAAGAGGCGGATCCGGTTTTGAGTTTAGGGTCAATCATCCCCAATGTTGGCGATTGGCCAAGCAAATCCGAGTGACCTTCATACCCCGATTCACTGCATCTGAACTCAGCACTGCGGGGCTTATCTCATTCTGAAGGTGTTCGATTTGCAGGCACGGGTGATTGCTTGTGACATAACTGTGCCACGCAAGAACTTGCGGGAAACCCTCGAACAGGCCGCAGCGGCATGGGCCGGAGATCTCGCAGCCAACTGTGAGACTGGCAATTTTGCACAGCTGCTGCGGCACCTCATCCAGCTGCTCGCGCGCTGCACAAGTGGGGACCATGCACGTGTGCCGGAGGAGGACGTGACGGGCGCGCTGAATGTCGTTCTCTTGGTCCGCGTCGCGGCGAAGAACCACGTCGAGCAGTTACCGGAGGATAGACTCGGGCATCTTTACGGTGCCTTCAAACCTGCGTGGGAAAGGCAAGGGGACAGCGGTGATGTTCTGCTCGACGCAGTGTGCGACGCGCTTTGCCTTTTGCTCATGTCTGAATCGCACCAGCCTCACACGTACTTCACCTACGCACTGCAGGCAGACGCGCCCTCCTTGCATCAGAACCAGACTCGCTGCATTGCCGATCGCATTTGTTTGAGGCTTGATGGCGCTGGCGCTTGCTCAGCGCGGGGGAGCGCGGCCCGCGCAGGCCGAGTGCACGAAGCTGGCGACGGTTCTGTGCGCCACGCAGCTCGCGCACCCGGTCGGCATGCGCCCGCATCTTTTCCTGGATCTACTGATGTCACGAAGGTGCGATCTGCGACCCGGCCCCGGCGGGGCGTTACGCTGTACTGTCCTGCCGCCTTGTTCGCTTAGCAGCGCCAGCTCTGGCAGGGGTCAGGCGCGAGCGTTTCTCGGCGCGCTGGTGAGGCAACTTCTTGAGCGCGAGCCTGCTCCAACGCCACCCACAGTTGCCAAGGGCTTTGGGGCATCCTTGGGCCTGCGCTCGTCCCTCACACTCCGCCCGTGGTGTCTCGCTCTCGAAGCCGCAGAGGCGGGGGCGCCGGGCGCTCCTGGCTCTTCGCTGCTTGCGGACAGCTGCTCACTGCTCCTGCTGGTCCTGCTCAACTATGCGGGCCCAGTGCGCAAGCCTGCGTCCACGGACGGGGTGCGACGCGATGACAGCGCGAATGAGGCGAGTGGCGCGCAGTCGCTCGACGCTGGCGCGCCCCTCGACACAGGGGTGAACGGACGGGAGACTGTGCAGAGCACCAATCCGTTTGTTGAGGAGCTGACTGGGATGCAGGACTCAGACCGGCCGCTGACGCTTGACACGCAGATACAAGCGTCGGCGCTCAGCGATGGTGACGGACAGACGCTGCTCGTGTCGTTTTCTGGCCTTCACGACGCTTTCGCGGCGATGCTCTGTGACGACCGCGCGGTTCTCTTGCTCTACAACTTCGTGTACATGAACCACCGCTTCCGCAACTACCTTCTCGCCAAGTCTGAGCCGGAGGCGCTGCTTGTCCCTGTACTGAAGCTGATGTACGAGGCCGGCACCCGTGGGAATTCAGAAAACTACATGCTACTGATCATCTTGCTTATTCTCACGCATGACTCGATCTACGCTTCAAACATTCATTCGCCCGACTCGACGTTGCAGTCCGTGCCTTGGTTTAAAGATCGCATGCTAACTTCTATCACGCTAGGCTCGCTTGCTGTGGCCCTCCTCGTACGCACATTCCAGGCAAACCTCCGACGCAACGATGCCTTCCTCGGCGCAAACTGTCTTGCGGTGATCGTCAACATGGCCCCGCACTTCAACCAGTTGCACCCATATGCCGCACAGAAGCTGATCTTTCTCTTCGAGGTATCGTGCGCCCATACCGCCCCAAGCTCGACTCAGGTTGGAGCGGATTCAAGTGGACGGTGTGCTAATAGGGCTCTTGTCTCGCAGATCCTGAGCAAGCGACACGAAACTCTTGCCCGTGAATCGGCAGAGATATCGGCCATGGCCGAGTGTAAGGAAACGGCTCATGACGGCATGGCGTCTTTGGTGCGAACCGAGGTTTCAGATTCCAGAGACATTGCAACTCACAGGGGATTGGAGGAACCTGAATCTGCTTCCGCATCGGCACGCACCGACGGATGCTGGAGCGCCACTCAGTGTGAAAGCGCAAGTAGGTGTACCGGCAAGGAGCGGTTGCACGCGTGCGAAAGTCTTCTCCGCACGGCGCTGGAGGCTATGAATGCGGCGCTGACGTACGCGCTGCCACGCAACCCGCACCTGATCTACTCTCTCATACACAAGCGGCACTCCTTTCAAAGGTACTAGCTTATCCCTGCGGACGCACTGGCGCGTTTGCCTGAACCAACGTGCGGTGGGCCGCGCAGCTTTGCCAGCTACGAAGAATTTCGAGAACTGGTGGGTAATATCGACGCTGTTTCGAATTTTTTCGCCAAAAAGGTCGAGAGCGGCCTTGGTGCGTCAGAGCACAGCTCCGTTGACAAGGTCGTCCAGATCATCAGGGAGGCCTGCTTGGTCTGGGGGTGCGGCCCCGGCTTCCTGCATCGTTGCCTGTGCTGCCCTATACGCGAGAGAGCGTGAAGGGACTTGCCCAACCCAGATCTTCTCGCTCACGCAGTGTGCTCGCAGAGGGCACTTGAGGATGCAGCCGCTGCTACGCTTCACCTACCACCAAGACGCGTTGCCCGAGAACTTCTTTACCCCTTACACGTGGTCGCAGGTAACCCTAAACCCGCCAGCCGCGAGCTGAGCGTAGGGGCTCTTCCCTTCAATCCGCGCGTACTCGTTCGGCCCAGAATTCAGGGGCGCAAGGGTCAGGCGCACCCGGGGATCCCTCGGCGCTAACCACACTGCATGAGCCCCGACGCTAGCCATCCCACCTTCCGTTGTGCGCTGCAGGTCCTCCTGCATGGCGGCGTCGCTTGGAACCCGCAGTGTTTACTTCTGCTCGAATCCACCAAGCACACGGTGTCGTGAGCCGTGGGCAGTAAGCGTCACGTTGCGCCTGCAAGCGCCACAACGTGCGCGGTGGCCCGAACGTGTGCAGAGACGAGGACTGTGCAGCAGTGGTAAAACCCCACGCCAGCACGTGATTAGGATTTCTTCTGACCCTCCGGCTCGGGGAACTCGATCTGTCGCACCGTATTCATGTCAGCGCTCAAAGGGGATACCCAAGCACTTGTAGGACGAAAAATAGTGTAAGTGCAGTGCCTTCGATTCTCACCGTCATAGTCACTGGCCCGTCATTCACAAGCGCAACGTCCATTTTCGCTCCGAAAATCCCCGTCTGCACCTTGGAAGCGCCCCCATACTCTCTGCGGCAATTTTCAACGAAGTCATCGAAAGCACTGCGAGCAGCGTCGGGTCCCATTGCCTGCACACCACTCCAACCGCCGTTAGCACCTCAACTGCGCAGTTTCTCCTTGTGAGACAAAGAGATCTACAGGCCATTGCATACCTTCGAGAAGTCCAGGTTCGTGCCCTTGTAACGACAGTAGAGAGTGAACTGTGAGACTAGGAGCAGCTCGCCATCAACCTGCTAGCCACTCATAGTGCTATGAAATTTGGTTTTGACCACCCTCCACGTTACAATCCGGCAGATGCTGCGGGTTCTGCGGTCCGGGACAGATGCTCACGTCTTTCAAGTTCTTCTTCCACATCTTGCCTGCCTCGCTATCGCCAAAAAACTTGAGGGAGGTGATTTTTTTTGCCATCCAGGCATATCCCTCCGGTGCTGTTGCATCGTCAGCAGAAATCCCGACCAAAACACATAGCCCCGCCCCGATTTTGGCCACCACCTGCAATTGAGGCAAAAATCAGTTGCGGCTGCACAGAGGACGAGAAAAACATAAGGCGCCGACCTCTCCATCAACTGTGACACTCGCAGATGTTACACGCTGCACCACACACCGCATACCGCCCCGCAGCCGCAGCAACGAACAGCGCAGAGCCCTGCGATGCGTACTCTCCTGCTTACGAGGCCAGCGAATGCCAATTTCTGAACCGCCGGCACCTCGCCGTGCTAGAGGGACACAGCGAGTGCCGGAGAAACTCTCTGCAGCCACAGAGAGAAGCAGACAGACGGTGAGTCTGGCACAAAATCGTGTCTGAGCGAACAGAATCCTGGCAGTCCTTGCACTGGATCGCACGAAAAATCCTGGCAGTCCTTGCACTGGATGAGGCCGAAAGTTGGCAGGCCGAAAGTTGCCAACTTTCGGCCTCTTTTTGATCGTCGGAAATAAAAATTAGTTTTTGTCGGAGGTTGGTTATATTGGCTCTTCCAACATGGCATCCCACATGATGGCGGTAGAGGGGCGCTGGAGAGGAGGGGCAGGTTCAAAGCTACTCCCAGTTGGGCTCGCAGCATGCTGCCTCGGGCTTGCTCTGCTCGCATTCGGCTCAGGGGGTTCGAGTAGCCAGGTACGGCTGTCTCAGCCAATCACCACATCTTGCGACCGGGCTGCTACTTGCTTGGAGCATGCCAGTGACTTAGCTCGATTGCAGGAGCGAGTTGTGCTGGACTCGATCCCGGGAGCTGGATATCACGCATCTGGCGCTGCCGGCCTGGCTTCAAAGGTGTTGCTCGAGCAGGTGCCATCTCACTCTGAAGCACCCTCCACGGCATTGTGGGGCTGGCAGAGCGTGCCACGCACTGCTCCCCACCCCTTAAGCCAATGCGGTGAGCCGATTCGGTCCCACAACCTGTCATCTCTCTGGGGTGTCGCGTTTGTTCAGGCCCAGGAGGCTGCCGAGCTGGGGCGACGGGAACTCGAGCAAGCAGCAGAGGCGTACAACAAAGCTTCTGCTGCGAAGGCAAAGCGACAAGCTGCGCTCAACGCGCAGACAGACGACTCTGGTGATGCCGACAACGATGAGGAGGACGCCGACAAGGCTGGAAGAAGAGCTGCGGCGGCCAAGGTTTGAGATCCTTTCTGTTACCACCGGGAAGGCTTGTTCTGTTGCATGGTTCCAGAAGATCAAAAGGCACATAATGCCATCCTGATTGAGGGAGAAGCCTTGTGCAGGAGAAGGCAGGTGCAGCCAAGGAGGCACGTGCACGACACATTGAGCACGCTCACGCGGCGCTAGAGGCGGCACAGCGTGCAGCGCGCGAGGCCGCGAAGATTGGGGCACAGTACGACTCAGCACATGCGGAGGCTGACGAGGCCAAAACAGACCAGAATCATAGCGCCGACACACTCGCCAAGGCACGCATACACTATTTCCACATGTCATCATGTGTCCTGGGCTCCCGGATTGAAGGCGCAGGACTGGACGGCTGTGATTGCTGAGGCAGTACGTGCCGCGCAGGTGTCGGCTGCGATGGAGAAGACCCTTGCGGATTTGACCCGCCTCAAGAAGCAGTTGGTACTTTCGCAGGTTCCTCGCATCAACCCACGCACCGTCTTCCGCACGGTCCTCATTTGTGTGCGCTTGAGAGAATCCTCTAGTGGGCGAGATTGTTGGTTGATACCAAAAACGTGTCTGAGATGATTCCAAAAACGTGGTGTCGGTCGCAGGATTGGACGCCGTGGGTGGACATTGATACCCAAGATGAAGCGGCGCTGGGTGTGAGCAGTGGTGCGTCAAAGGTCAAGCATCTTTCGACGCTGCACTTGCGAGCGGAGCGCCCAGATGGGGAGCGCAGCCTCTCGGCCTTGGACGACTCCTTCGTCCCTGCGCATTCGCGTCGGGGCACGCCTCAGTAAAGAGTGCGTGGCGGTTCTGTCGAAAGGGGGTGCCGTCGAAATGAAATTATTGTCACGGGCGGTGGGCACTGTTCCATACAGCGCATAGTGTGTTCTCACCCAACTAAAACTGCGAGGGCCCGAATGGACTGTTCAACAATGGGGTTACATCAGACTTCATCTAGGTCGGGTTTGATTGCGATACTAGCGCGGCTTGCTTCGCCTTTGTCCGCCGTGCCACATGAAGCGCTTTGACAAGGCGTGCCTTGCGCGTGGCAAGGATTTGTCCGCCTGAAACAGCTCGGTATATCCCTGCCCCGGACCCTGCAGGTGCACGCGAGGGTGCAGCGTAATCCTCGCAACGCCCGTTGGTCTGGTAATCTTCCGTCGCCTTGCAGTCCCAAAGGATGCTACGCTCTCCGTGCAACCGGTATCGAGCCCTGTCAAGGAACCAAGAGCCTCGGGCACGTTATTCCGCGCAGCTTCTGGTGTTTTCTCAAGTCAAACTTGCGAAGCAAGGGTGCGATTACCGGGGCGCATCTCCTCCTGGAGGCATCAAATGCGACCATTGCTTCTGGTCAGGTGTGAAGTCATTGAAGTACTGGTCCGACCAAGGAACACAGCCGTTCCTCTCGCTTCTCTCCCCCCTGTAATTCCTGCTCACAGGAATCGTATGCAAATCAAAGTAAGCTTTACTGCGGTGCATATTTGCAGGCGGCGTACCATGAGCAGTAGCAATCAAGATGGCGCTCATTCCCACAGCTTGCATCCTCACGCGTCGGTGCGTAGCGTGCCTGCAGACGTGGGTGACCAGGTAAGATCCACGACCTTCTCCGCAAGCTCGGCTGAACGCCGCGGGTGGCTGGTGCCACCAGAACGTCATGGCGGGCAGAACCGCGTGCTGTGTCTCATCACCATCACACGCGCTCGCGGTTCTTGCCCCCTGCTGGCACTTGCGATTGCAGCAATCCGCAGCAGCGCCCTGCCGAAGGACTGTTTCAGCCTCCAAGAATGCCCCGCAACATGGCATGTTTGACTCCTTCTGTTTCAATGCTCTTTACTAGGGAGGAAGTGACCAGGATCAGGAGAAAGGCAATCATGCCTCGGACGAAAACACCTGTCATATTTTCACACTGCCCCTCTCTCGACCTGGACCCAGCTTCCTCACCCAAGGTGCCCGCCCACAAGGCGTCACCTCAGGAGGTTTCCGTTACATGATAACGGTCGACCTTTCGACCAAGTTGCAAGAATGTTCGACCTCCCTTACCTCGATGCCTCCATGCTCACGGACTGGTGAGACATTGATCCCCAAGAGCAGCGCGATATGATGTAACGCATACTTTGGTATGTGAATGGTGCCAGCGAGCACGGACATGCGTGCGGACACACGCACAGAGAGGCCGAAAGAGATTCCAGAGGAGGAACCGTGTGTCCGTTTCGTACACTCAAGGATGTGCATCTAGCCCCTCTTGCCTTTCACTTGCAGTTGGTGTCGCCAGCTGCATGAGTGAGTAATCTGGCACTTTATCTGTTCTGAACATTCTTCCGTCCTTCATTGCAGCACGCTGTCCGTACCGGCGCTGTGCAACATGCGAGGGACTGACGTGATGCATGAACTGCAGGCACAAATGCGATGATCCGTGGGGATGCTACCTTGAGTCGGATGGCAATCCCGCCACAAATATGTCTAACCCGCAAGGACACACCGAGTGGACCAAGGTTAGTTTTCATTTCCGCGGCTGGCAACCGAGCGCCGGATGCTATCAACTCGAAGGTTGCGACAGGCCGCCATGCGCATGCACAGATATGTTAAGCCGTAAATTTCTTAACTGCTGATATGCTTGCAGGTCTCTTGGGAGAATTGGGAGGATTACAATGTGACCTCGGGTCCTCTTGCGAATGGGTCGGCGACCGGTGTTGCACCGACGACTCACCTTTCTGGTGCTGAAGCTCCGACCACCGCTCTTGACGGCAACGGGACATACTGGGATGCGAGCATCCTCGAGCGCCCCGACAACACAGCCGGTGGCGATCTCTGGAACCCTCCCGACTCGGAGGCCTGCTGCGGCGGACAGTACGCGGTGGCTCAGACACAGCTCGCAACTGTGGCCCCCGCTGCACCGTTCAAGAACAAGAGCGGGTCGGAGACTAAGCCAGTTCGGCCATCGCCCGCCCACATGCTTATGTGCGGCCATGCGCTCACTCTTGGCGCGATTCACGCGCTCCCGGCAACTATGGAAGGCAAAAACTTCATGCACGAATGGAAGTCGGAGGCGACGGCGGCTGCTAACGCGATGACCCCAATCGGCGGATTTATGTATCCTGCCCACTCATTCGCCTGATCACTCGGATATGTAGCCAAATGCCTGTGATATGGTGGTCAGGACCGCAATGATATTCTGGTAGCTGACAGTTCCTTTCTTACCGCAGCCTCCGTGAGCACGTTTTTGCCAACTGAGGCCTCAAAAGGGCCAACGAAGTCTCTGTCGGCTACATGCGTGGATCGACGGAACTGCGCAGCAGCCCAGCTTATGCTGGATGCCGCGTCAATCCAGGGCTTTATTTCGGATGCCAGTGATCTGCGCGTCGTTTTGAATAAAGATTTGTTTACATAGATGCGCCGATATTCACAGAGGGGACATCCTGCCCACTCTGAATCCTCGTCAGCGGTTCAGCTCCTTCCGGCTACTCACGGGCTGCTTCTATACACGGTCCACGCCGTGTGCATGCGGGATTGATCCAGCCGGGTGCGAGTGGAAGACGAAAGAGCCATCCCTCATTGCATGCCTGCGAAACCAAACGTTTCAACTGGGCCGTCCTGGATTTTTGTGCGGGCGAGCGGTCGAGGAACCTGTGACGGTCACACTCCAGTGCGATTCTGTTTTCGCCACCTGTGCTAGGCGCGCTGCGTGAATCTCTCCCAGCAGCACTGCTATCTTCTTCGAGGATCTCACCAAAGGAGCCAGAGCGTGTGAGTGTGTCGGCTCTCCTGGGCCACACTTCCGCAGGATCCGTATCGCCCATGTGCACGGGCAGAAGTGACCCATGTTCGTGCGCGTCCACACCTGTCGCCACGTGCCCGTGACTTCACCCTGGATCTTTAGTGCCGCGCAACGTTTCTCCAGAGCCCTAGAGAGGGACAAAGAGTTTGGGGACGACGTTGCAGACCTGCCTTGTGCCAGTGCGCGTGCACAAAGCGTGTCCCATCTGCCATGACGTGAAGATGCGAACTCGGGAAAAATCTTGTGATGAATGACTCTGTACATGTCAGTGGACTGTGCTGTCGACTCGTGGGGTAGTCGGCGACACACGCGCACATCGCTTCCAGGAAATCACGCTCTTCCCCAGCCAGATCCTAGCGAAGGAATCAGAAGTCAAGCTCGACATTGCGCATCGAGTGGCGGTACCAACCCCGATCTACCACGGGCCTGCTGCTCGGCTTGGAAGCAGCTTTTATGCTATCTGCGCAAAGGAAATCTACGTATTTCTCGGGCCGAGCAAGTCATTTGTCATGACAGCGAGGGTTGCACCATTCGCGAAAGAGTCGGATGCACATCGCTCGGACCTAGGGTAAGAACGGCTGGCAGCATATCTGTAACCATTTCTGCCATGCTGTCACCGTGTAGTGACGTGTACAGAGCAAGGTACGGTCTCAGACACTCTGCACATGCTTCGCGCGCCCGCTCGTTGCCTTGTAGCATGACCGTCAGCCGGCGGGCACCGCCCACTTGCCTCGACACCAGCTGCAGCACAAGGCATGCCCCATCAGTGCAGCTGAAGCACCGGTATGCCGATTCGCGTCCACACGGTGGGCGGGCGGAGCCTGCATGCAGCGGCGAAAGTGCTCCTCCGCTCGCTCGTATTTCAGAGGAGTTAGGTATAGCTGCAATGCGTCCAAGTCTCAGGCTGCCGCTGCTTCGGGGATGCCACAGGCAGCGTGATACACAGGGCGGACAAGGACGCCGACCTCGAGAAGTGGGCAGGCGACATTGCACAACTCTTTGACCAGCCTGATGGCGACTATTGCCATGGCTGGTGGAAGGCAAAGTGGTCCGAGCAAACATTGCCCGTCACCCAGGTTGACGAGCTGTGGCGGCGGGCCTGGGGCAACCGACGGCAGGACGAGCGAGATGGAGTACGCTAGAATGAGCACGGCAGAAAGGCTCTGCAGCCCGCTGAAAAAGATTTCAACTGCAGTGGCGTTGAAGAGTGGCACATGGTGCATCTTGAACCTGCCCCAGCTTGCGTGGAAACAGTCAGTCGAGGCAGAGGTTGGGATGACTAGTGTGACTTGAGCTGCACATAAATGTGATCAGGTCGCCACCTTGGTGCATGGACATCCGGATGCACTTCCCCCTGCGCGTGCTGCGCTACTTCGCGGGCTGCTTCGCACACGCCGAAGATCTCTGATCGTTGATATCGCGGGATCATTTTCGTGAAGAGTGTGTAGAGCTGCCGGTCGACAAGCGTGACGGGAAGAAGGAGGACCGTGAAAACCACACCAGCCTGCTGCGCTGAGGGGCGTCATCAGACCAATATGCGGGTCGGAGCTGAGAAGAACTGAGTGCACACCAGCAGTGGTGAAGGAGGGGCAAGCCGCCTGTGGAACGCCAGAAATTTGCAAGGCAATCTGCATCGCAGTAACTGACGCGGTGATGACGCAGAGGTGGATGCGGCGCCTGAGGAAGAAAATAACCTCCCGTTCCGTCACCTCCTGTCCGTAGATTTTCACGCACAGCATCGCGGACTGGCGTCCGACATAGTCAAGGAGCCGGTTTTCATCCTGCTTCCAGCCGCACACCATTCGCCCGACAGGTCCGGAGACCACGAGTGCTGCGATCTTGCACACTCTGTAGGCATCGAAGGGGTGAGAAGGCCTTGCAGGTCTACTTGTTGGGTTTTGGGTTTTGTACCTCAGCGCCCATGTGGGCCCAACCTTCAGGATGACGAGAAATGGATCGTAGGCCTCCTTCAAGATCATCCAGAAGCCCCGCTCGTTCAAGTTGGGGCGCCTGCCTGATCCATGACAGCACGCTGCCAGCGGGTTGTACCCTGGCATTTTTTCAGGTTGCTGGCCCTACCTCCCTCCCACCTGATCGGCAAGCTGCCAACATCGGCAATGCCAATTTTAGTAAAGTTCCGAATGGCTCGGGTGGATTGCCCGTGCGCAAGTGCGACTGCCTACTCGATCTGCGACTGTTTGTCAATAAACGGATGCTTCTCTCCTACCGATGCACGCAACCGTATGTTATCCCACACCAGCCTCGATTGTGCGAGTTTATTCCACTTTCCCATCGGTCTCGCAGCCGCACCGAGCGCCTCGCGCGCGCCCACTCCCTAGATCTAGCATCCGTCAATGGGCCCCATGTCGTACAGAGATCGGACGTACGGGGTCCACATCAGCATCGGGCGTGTAAGGTTTGTCAGCACGTCGACACCTTTCGGCGCGTCGTCCCAATGCCCCCCCTGGCACCAGCTTACCTTCATAATTTTGCCCATGGGAAGTTCTGCGTCAGTCACACCTAACTTGGTGATGAACAGCGATCCTTTCGCCAGTTCCTCTGTGGCTGGCAGCATTGCCAGGTACGGATCACCCCCATCCGCGCTTGGCTGCAGCTCCCGCTCCAGAACAATCTGCGCGTACTCATCGTCACTCTCGGCCAAGTAGATGCGAACCACCATGTTCTCCTTCACGACGGCTACGAACACTGTCGCATCGGGCGAGTCGAACGGACGCCCTGCCCTGAACGTCTGCCCTGCGATCGTCGTTTGAATGACCGTGTTACCGCTCGACGTATCAGCGTCAATCGAAAGCATCGTGCGTGGTTGCTCAATGACTTTCGCCGGATTGGCCGGATCCTTCTGCCCCCTCCAGATTAGGTTTTTAAGCTTGTCCTGGTCTGCCTTCCGGTAAGTACCCTCTTCCGACATGTCAGGCTTCCAGAAAAAGGAAACCATGAAGTTCTCGGCCTTTTTCTGCGTCCATCCTGCAGGGTTGTGACGCTGAGCAGCAAAGTCACGCACGGCAGCCTGATTCAGGTTGAGACACGTGTCCACAAGAGTCCCGTCCGAGGGGGTCACGTCGAGCGTCCGCACTGACAGGTAAGCGCGGCGCCCAACCTTGCGACTTAGCTCCAGTGCAAAGCTGCGCAAGGGGAACGAACAGCGCGTCAGTCTACTGGAGAGCTTGCATCCACAGACGATGCAGCGGGGAAACCATGTCAGTGGGATCTCTGTGCTGGGGATTCACCCCATGGAGCAGTCGATGCGGCACTTGCACGCCGACGGCGAGTCGAAGGGGATCCAGGGCAAACAAGTCTGACGACAGATCTTTTTCTTCTTCTCGTTCTCGTACTGAATTCCCACCCCATTGGGCTCGCAGTCCGATGACCCTTTGATGCATTCATGGCACATCTGATCCATACCAACAGCCTCTGTGCTGCCTGCCGACACATCCCCTGCCAACAGCGCGAGCCTCTGCTTGGGCGTGAGCACCTTCCACTCATCACGGAACAGTATCTGCTGCTCCACGCGAAGCCGCGACGGTCTCTCACCCACGTAGGGTGAGATGTCCAGTTCAGCCTTCGCTAGTAGGCTGGTTGGGCGCTTTTCGCCCTTGGTGCGCTCGATCACACCTTCCGCCTTCATCTTTTGGAAGAGCCGCTGCCGAATGGACTCGGTCAGGGGCTCGATCTTCGCGACATCCCTCTGCTCGTCTGCAAAGGAGTACGCAACGGGATTCGCAAGCTTCGACTTGTGTTCCCAGTCTGTGATTCGCAGCATTTCAGCTTTGTTGGCTTTGAACAACTTCCCTTTGATTTTCCAGTCTGGCTCCAGGCGGTTCGACCAAACCAACCGGTAGTTGTTGTCGTCGAAAGCACTGCGTGGAGTCCCTTTGACATGCCACATACTTGTAGGGTTTATCGCACTTGAGTCATCTGATTCACTGCCATCGAAATTGCCGAACAATCCAGTCATGCTGAGACCCGAGCTCCAACGTCCTGGAGCCTTGAAGAAGAGATGCATGACCCTGTTACTGGGCAGGTACCCACCTTCCCAAGTGGTAAATGAACCGTACACTTCACATCCATCCTTCGTTGGAAAGTCGTTGAAAAAGACAGTAAACTGGTCGTCGCTTTTCATAAGCAGCTTCACGTTGACATCAAGCTGCTGAATTTGGTCCAGATTGTAGTCTCGCCCAGCATGCCACCAGACACCATTTACAAGAATGCGGTCCCGACCATGCTGCGACCAAAATTGGAGGTTCCAGTTCTTGGTGACGACGGCTGCCTTAATGTTGCATCTCACCCAGTCATTCGGGCAAGGCATCTGCTCGTTTTGGAACTCGATGTCGCTCATATGCCGAGCCAGAATGAACTGACCAGTATACTGGTAATCGAAGGTCATTCCGTCAAAAGTCTGATAATGCGGATCGCCAGTGGCATGCGCAGTCCTCGCGTCTCTGACGTAGGCACACTCGGACTCGTCGCCACCGCAAACGCCACACGCGTCAATCGTCTTGGCTGGCTGGCCGTCCGCAGGTGTAGTTCCGTCGCAAGACTTGCCCAGAAACCCACGCAGACCAGCCGAACCTGGAGAGCCGCGTGAACCATCTAGACCTGCGTTGCCGACGATTCCCTTCTCCCCGCGGTCGCCGTCTCCACCCTTGTCCCCTTTGTTCCCCCTGGGTCCCGGAGGTCCCGGAGGACCGGGTAGGCCGGGTTCTCCCACGGGACCGGGGTCGCCGGTTGCACCAGTCGACCCTTCATCGCCGTCACTACCGGCATTGCCAGTCCTTCCTTCTCGCCCCCTGACTCCTTCGGGGCCCTCGCTTCCAGCCTGTCCAGGCGGTCCGGGGTCGCCACGATCTCCCTGATCGCCAACGTTACCCTCACGGCCGTCGTCGCCCTTGAAGCCCTTTGGGCCTTTCTCGCCCCTAGGCCCCTTGTCGCCTTGCTCGCCGGTCTCACCCTGCGAAGATATCGACGGTTCAGATTCAGTACCCTACTTCTTCGCAAGACCACGTCTCCGCATGGAACAAGAAACACACTCAGAGGAATCGGGCAATGATCTCGGGCGGGTTCCCTGGCAGGGGCGTTCACCTTGTAACCGCGGGGCCCGGCCTCTCCATCTGGACCCTTGAATCCTTGGGGACCGGGCGCACCTGGGGCACCCTTTGGACCCTGACGGATGACAATGTCCACAGGGATATTCTCCTTCTCTTTCGATTCGACGGCGCCTTCAAAATCTTTGAGGGACGCCATTTCCTTGGAGAGTTGGGCGACTTGACCCTCAATTGTGTTGGAGACCATGCAGGGGCAACTGGAACACGGACCAAAGAAGACATTGTCTCCAACCTGCGCCAGCATTTGCCCGGTCTTGGCCGCAAACTGCGGCGATCCAGAGCAGTCGCAGTTGCAGTGCTTCGCGCCTCGATCCGTCGCACCCTGCCCACTCCCGCTGTTCCCCAACCGCTTGCTGAAGGTGCGCTGATAGTGATTCAACAGAACCTCGTTGTCAGCCATATCATGCGAAACCTCGTCGTCGATACGCGCGATATCGGACGCAGTCTTGCCGAGAACGGCGCCGGTGATGAGCGCACTTGGCGAGAGTACCGCGTTCTCACGCCACACTGCGACACACAAAAATGTAGCGCAGAGAACCAGCGTCACAGCCAGAAGCTTCCTGCTTGGGCGTGGCCCGCTAAACCTGCTCGAAACATCAAAGTGTTGAGGGCAATCGGCGCATCGCGAGGGGCACCAGACCGATGCAAAACTCTACCAAACTGTGTAGCGAACCAGTATGCCACGGGCAGACTAACATCGCCATGATGCGCGCGTGTGAGAATTTTTACCTTCGCTCAACGGCGTAAGGCAGTGTGCCATACAATGCGGGCGCTGGCGGCGCCACCATCGCCCCCGCCGAGCACCTTGCAAGCCAACAAGGTTTGCCCCTTCGTGAGTCAACTTTACAAATTTTGTTTCGCAAAGTCGTCGATGATTAATTAAAAATCATATTTATAAAACAAAAGTTTAGAAAACTTGTGGGGATTTGAAATCGGGCACCATCCGAGATGGCGGGTGTTGACGCAAGCGCGGCGCTAAAGAACGCGATCCACAGCCTTGGTGCCGCCATGGTCGAGTTTGGCCAGGTATCATGTCATGTGCATGCGCTTATCCTCATGGCGCTGGGACCGCCGTACTGTGCGGATAGCTCCTCGCAGATCACTGCGTTGAAGATTTGGGGCTGGGCGATTCCATAGGCGCGGGCGTCACGCTGACTGAACTTGGGTGTTTGGCGCAGGCACTTCAAGTCATCAACTTGCAGGTCAGTTCTCAGCAGCAGGAAGCCGGCAAGGTCGGCAAGAAGAGAAAGAGCAAGGTGGCGCATCACCCCCTCCATGCAAACGGCGCGAGAGGTCAAGGTGGCCGTGTGCACCGCGCTGAAGCTCCTCCCTTTCCTGATGCAGGATGACCCCGGCAAGCCCAAGGCCCAACGGTTTCCGTCGGCGTACAACCTTTTTGTCTCTGAAAATTCGAGCAAACTGAGAGCTACCAACGATTACTCGAGCCAGCAGGATGTATGTGTCCCACTATGGGGAGCAGAACGACGCGCCCGACCCGTAAAAAGGACGTTTTGTCTTGGACGTGGTCCAGGATTGGTATTTTGAAGAGAGATATGGATCATTCTGATTCTGTGCGCGTCTGGCCACGCGATCACCTGCAGATCATGAAGGCACTCGGCAGTCAGTGGAAGGTTTTGTCAGAAAAAGAAAGGAAGAAGTACGTTCAGCGTGCCCAGGACGGCAGGTTTGTGTAAACTCTTTCTCTTTTGTCTCGCTCCTCCGTTTCAGTACCGAGTGTAAGTGGACTGCGTCGCTGTCTGCTAGAACCCGCACGTTTTGTCACCCAGGACGTGCTCCAAACTTGACAAGTCTGCAGAATCATATCGCTCGTGCTCAAGCCGTGTGTGTGTGTGTGTGTGCGTGTTTTCATCGCAGGGCGAAAAAGGGGGAAGCGGTACTGGCTCCACCGACAGCAGCTGATACCTCGTCCGATTCGAATTCGAGTGAGGAGGATGAGCCCCCGGCGCCTGCAAAGGCAAACCCCACCCTATGATTCCCAGGCACCTGTCACCAACCTCGAGTTACTCCATCATGATGGAATGCCTGGACTTTCACCGCTTTAAATATTCGAGGAGCAATGGGTTGCTTGCACAGAAATGCGCCACCCTCCGCGCATATTGTGCTCAGACCGTGTATTCGCATATTGTGCTCAGACCGTGTATTCGCGTCAGGTTGTTGTGACCCCGGAACCTGAGAAGAAGAAGAAGAGGAAGGAGAAGGTGCACCCACTAAAAGCACGCTGTAATGACACGAGTTCATGGAGCCCTAGTGGTTGAATCGTTCACTTTCGCTTCGCTTGAACCCTTCGGCGATTTCTCGCTGCTGAATGGCTTAAGCACAGCCCCTCGTTGAACAGAAGGCCAAGGATTCTGAGAAGAAGTCAAAGAAGAAGAAGACGGATGATTCCGACTCCGACTCTTCTTGATTCGGACTAACTGCGATTTGGTTGCTGTTGTGAAGCTATCAATCAAATCACGGACGGATACACTCCCTCATTACCAACAGTGCCCCGTCGGAGACGCGGGGGGGGGGAAAGTTCAAATGCTCGAGGGGGGTGCCTTACAGCCAATAAGGGGCTAGTAAAAGCAAATTTTAAGAGAACTCGAAACGCGCAATAAAAGTAACGTAGCAATGATGCCAGCCCACGCTAGACGGAGAAAGTGCCGCAAGAGATGGACGGGAGAGAGAAGCGACGACAAACGTCACGCGGCTCTCGTCAAATATGGAATGATCTCGTTTTCGAAATATCCGTCTGGCATCTGAAGATGTTCTCCAGGACACGATTTGAATACCTGCTTGCACGATTTCACTCAGGAGAACGTTCTGTATTTTGAAGACGGTCTTTGAAGTAGAGGCATCTTGGGCAGCATCCAGCAGGTGCACGTTGGGCCGCTGTCCACGTTGTTTCGTAATCTGAGCAGCTATGTGATCGGTTTCATTGTTTTCACCCATTAATTTGTGTCGGAGCACGTACCATGCGACCATCCTCGTACAGCGATTTCAAACCCAAAAGATCCTCTTGAAAGACACTGCGTCACACGAGAAGTTGAGTTCTTTCTGGTTGCCTGCACAACTTGAGTGCGCAGCGAATTTGGCTGAAGCTCGGAGGCACTACGGCTGTTTTAAAGCGTGACCGAAGTTTGAACGGAGGGCTGCATGGCTAGAGGGGGATTTGACTCTGTCTGGTTGAACGGAACAATGGTCTCGTCTTGCCCTGCTGCGTACCACCCAAACCATTCGCTCTCCCTGGGAATCACGATCGTGTCGCCTTCGAACTTGACTAGAATAAAACGCTCCAGTGCTCCCAGGCGTGTCTGGTAATCGACATTAACCTGGCCAGCACAGTGGAATGCCTCAAACGATTTCGACTGGCGCAACAGTACGAGTTTCAAGGTACAGCGCGTCGTAGAGTTTGCTGTAAACGTTTCTTCTCGACCTTGCCCGAAATTTGGTTATTGATCGCAGGGAGGAAGATATTTCCAGTGACGTATTTTTCTGCGTGGACTGGGTCGTGCCAGTACTGTGCCTGCGCCAAAGCAATGCCGGGCAGCGTTTTAAAATATCACACTACCGAGGGATTGCCGAAGTGCTGGGCCTCACCTGCACGAGCCTCTCCTGGACGAGCGGATTGTAGGCACCAAGGTCGAGAAGAGAGCGAACTGTCTCGCAAACCCCCTTGGGCCCGGTACAGTGTGGCAGCCCTGGGTGATTTGAGTGTGATTGCTATCAGAGAGGGGCCGAATCAGCCTATTGGGGGGGAACCCGTCATGGTGCGGTGAGGCGATTCGATTGTGCATGTCAGCGACATGGACAGTGGGGAGCATACCGAACACCCCATTCTGTGGCCCGCCAATAGATATGACGCTACTGACTTTGATGCCAGCGCATGTCTCAACCAGACTGCGCGCAAAAAGGCCCCCCTGGAAGGTGCTGAGCAGTTGAGTTTGTGTGTCCATCGGAGGCATGGAAGGAAGTGCAATGCAGCACAGAACATAGAAGAACCATCTAGGCTGGGCTGGCGCAAGGTTCACATGATGCTGCGCGTGCCACCTGGGAGAATCCGATGATGTGGAAGCCTCTTGAAAGTTTCGAGTCACCTTTGATCTGCATTGATGCCCGACCTCGTTGATGCTTGAGATCGTGATATGCACAGGCAAAACCAGCTATCCACTCCAAAACAACAAGGAGCACGAACATACACGCACGTCGCGGAATGTGGGCACTGCTACGGCCGTCGAACCGATGCGGGTTGAGCTGGGCGTTTTGCCTTTTCACACGCCATGTCGAGCTGCTTGTGGATGGGAAGGAAAAAACCTGCGCCCTTGATGCCAGCACTCAGCGATTGGACTGTATACCCAATGCCCCGCAGCGATGCCGCCGAAAAATCGCACCCGTGGCATCTGTAAAGCCAAGGGCATCTTCTCGTGCCAGCCGCGATTCTCACCGTTCAACTGGTCCTCTCCCTCATTGCTCCCGATCATCAGCGACGTTACGTACGCTCCCGGCACATGATCTTCGATAGTATTCTTCACAGCCCCCATTGAGAAAGGGAGGCAGCACGTGTCCCCCATGCCTGCTCATGTTCAGCCGAGTTACTGGTTGGGGTGTAATTCTCTCGAGGGATTCAAGGGCTCACCGTGCCAAAGCACAACCGCTGTCGAAGTGCCTGAGTCGTGACGCTCGAGGGGAATTCCCAGTGTATGCCGAGCTAAAATCAGAACCGCAACAAAGCGTGCTGCAGCCGCCCCCCTCGCATGTAGAGACATCGGGAAGGTCCTCAAGACGAAATCCTGGCTGTGTAAAACGAAAATTCCTACGATCAAATCGTAGGAATTCGAACCTTCGGGTGCTGTTGTTGCTTGCCTCTATGTGCCGGTCCGATAACATGCGAGACTGAAGCATGCCAAAAAGCGTACAGTGGCTGCGCAACTTCCAGCGAGCCATCCGCATCCGTAGCGGCGTCTACAAAAGCAGCGTCGCAGCTGAAGCTTCCGGCGACGAAGGGCCAGACCCTCCTGAAAATGTCGATCAGATCCGCCCGTGGCTCGTGCAGGTCCATACTCGCACTGGCCCCTTCGCAATTGTGCATTTCATGAAAGATTTACTGAAGCCGTCTCGCGTACAGGCTGGTCTTACAGACGACGTCGCAGCCACATTCGAAAGAGTGGGCATCGTCACAGTCAGTTCGCTTGTCGCCCTGGAAACCGAGGAACGTGTTTCGCTTCTAGGCGGCGACGTCCCTAAGCTGGTGGAAGTGAAAACGTCGCTTGAACATTGGAGGAGGCAACACCCCTGGGAAGCTTACATGATAGACACTGCAACTGCCAGGAAGGTGAATTTCCCGTGCTGGCTGTTCCGTGTGATTGCCCGGTGTAAACGAGGCCGGCATCTGAGCACTGCAGGCTGATGAGGAGAAACGTTCTTCCGCCGTGGAGGCCAGGCGGGCTAGCCACCAAAAGATGGCTTCCATGCAAACCCCGATCGGCCCGCAGCGTACTGTACCATCAATGCGACGCGAGGAGACCTGCGACGGCACCGCTGTGATCGTCGCTCGAAACTTGCCTGCTGACAAGACTGCCTCGGAACTGTGCGAATTCCTTGAGGAGTCTTCAGGCCTAACACGTTTACATGTCTCGTTACATGCTCGCCCGAAAACATTTTTTGAGGGAAGCACTTCAACGCTATCCAGACTAGCATCATCGGAGGACGCTGCTGCGGTGCGAATTGAGCACATGGAAGGTATGATTCGTGGACCGGCAGTGAACGCGAGAGTCACGCCCGGAGGTTGGCATTACGAAGCATTTGCAGTTCTAGAGGTTTGCAATGCCCAACAAGCCTTTGAGAACTGACCTTGTGACAGCTTCATGCGACAAAATTTCTCATAAAACGTGGTCTGGCCCAGGTGCAGCAGGATGCAGCATCCGTGATGCTCGCTTCGTGCCAAGGAGCCACCTTCCACGGCTTGAAAATCATGCTGCATTTCGTTGATGTCTTTGGACCCCGCCTCCAACTAGAAACTAACCTGAGGGCTTTACAACTAGCCGATCCTAAGATGCACCAGCGGAGGGTCCGACGACCGTTTGCGCTCGCGCAAGTACCGCCGGACCAGGATAGAGCAAAAGAGCTTGAAGAATTGCTGGAGCAGACAGGTTCTCTCAGTATCGCTCATCAAAAGGAATGGGCCGACATTTTGGCGCGCACAGAGGAGCGTAGGCTGTGGCAAGTGCGTTCGCATGCAATGGACCGAGAATAGCTCGGTGAACAACCCAAACTTTCGTTGTAACACGCTAATAAAGCTGTCCACTTTCGCACTTTACCCATCACGACTTGTGACTCACAAGTCTTGGCACTTCACCTCAACAGATCTGGCAGGCGCAACGGCACCATTTGCGCTGGTCGACAGACCTTCCCCCGTCTCCAGCATCCCCGCCCCTTGCAACCCCCGGCTCTTGGCTGGCATCGAGTCCAATGGCACCCTCATTTGATCCTGCATATTCCCTCACCGCCATGACTTTACGTGTCTCCTCTGTGACTTCAGCTCGTTCTGCCGCATTGGTCTGCACCTGTTTCTCATTCGCCACGAGGAAAATTAGAGGCTCGACTGCCATTCTGTCATTCGAGAACATGCAAGAATGAGGCTACCGCGCCTTTGATAGCGGAAGCAGCGTAAAGTCGAGGGAATATTACACTTCCGGGTCCTTCTTGCATCTCTTCATGCGAGCTTGCCTGATTGTGTCCCTAGACGCACTTGGAATCATCGGAAACCGAAAACAAGATGAACCAAGTTCATGTATGCTTTAGGAAGTATGAGGAGATGCCATGGCTCTTACCGGCTGGTCAGGAGCACTGAGCATCGGAGCCACTGGCGCTTGTTGGAGGGTGTCGGTGTTCTGGTGGAATTCAGATTGTCCCTGCAATCATCACCAACATCAGCAGTGCGCCACATGATGCAAGGGTCAGGGACGCACGGCCAAAAGTGACCTGTGCAGTTTTGAATGGGCAGGACCGGATCTAGGAACTCTTGATCCGGGGGGTGATCCGGCGTCGAAACAGAGGGTTGGTCGTCAAGTTCTGAGTCATCACTCCATCTGCGTGGAAATCGGTCAGATTACGCGTTCACACTGCAACCTGGCGCTAGAGCTTGCCGAGCCTGCCGTAGATCGCGCCCCGAGAGCAAAAAAAAAGGCGGCGGGAAGGGGCTGACAAGTTGTCTGCGTGCGAGACTTCATCTTCGTCAGTAGCGTCATCTCTCCGATTCCCCATCGCCTCCAGCAACGCTTGCAAGCCTCTGCTCGCTCACAGAGATGAGAAATGTTAATTTGTCTACTTTTGTGCAGGTGCCTGGAAAGGCTGTCAAGTGGCGTGGAGGTCACGGCTTCGCGCACCGTGTCAGTATGAACGCCAGGCCACTCACCTGTGTGGCATGTGGGCTCACTGTTGTGTTTGCACTATATTTGGTACTGATGCCCGGTCCCACGGCCCTGGAGCAAGATTTCCACGATAATGCGCATGTACGGAGGGCCCGAGCAACATGGTTACTGGGGGTTCGCGACGAAGGTTCTACAGCGCAGGCCTTCCCGGAGTGGGCACGCAATGGTGAAATGCGTCGCGAGGCACAAGGCGACGTTGGATTGCCAGGCTGGGAACCTGGCCCCGACTACTATTCCACGCGCAGCTGGGATAACGCGCCAGTGAAGCCTCGTGCAGGCATTGAGTACTTTGATCCATACATTGGGGAAGGTGGCTGCCCAGGGTGCGTGTCCGGTGGGGCGCGCAGTATCACATATGCTTTCACAGTCGACGCCGCCTGCGAGCAGACTCGGGGGACGCAGCACATTCACCGTATCCTTCACAATGCTATCGTTGCGGATTCCTTTACCGATGCTGCGTGGTCAACAGTCAAGTACCACGATTTGACGTGGGCTGAACAACAATTCGCGTATTTGCTATCTGCTCACAATGCGCGCGACATCACCTTGATCATTCCGCCGTGCTTTTTCCCTCGTTTCTCTGTGCGTGCCCAAGGAATGTTGAACCAGGCAGTGGTTGAGGGTGGACTCAAGCTGCTTCTGGTGGGGGGTCTGACGGGCGCTTCGTTTCTCTCCGATTTCATTGCTGGTCCCGACGGCGTTGGGTACGTTGACAACCGATTCGCTTCAATGATTGACGTTGTATGGAGCGAGGGACCCTTCTACATGACGAAGGCGGCGGCAGGGACAGAGCTCCGTTACGGACCACAGATCTTGCCAGGAGTCGGCAACAGTGTGGTCGGTGTTCCGATTGATGCTCTCCCGCTTGATGCTACGGTTCACTACACCTCGTACGACCAGGTCGCTGTGGTATTTGAAGTACCATCTGGTGAGGGTACCGTGCTTTTCTTGGGTTATGATTTCAAAAACCTAGTACCGGAGTGGGTGGACGCAATGCT
>Ga0115567_10001415_pt1 | contig 24041 bp, 21 predicted proteins | sample COGITO_mtgs_1204_2_FD_88679 | JGI IMG/M metagenome (GOLD analysis project Ga0115567, IMG submission 88679) | Pelagic marine microbial communities from North Sea - COGITO_mtgs_120412 | ecosystem: Environmental > Aquatic > Marine > Epipelagic | place: Germany:Helgoland, sampling site Kabeltonne... | reverse complement strand
TATGTCATGGTGCGATTCATTGCCTCACTGAACATGGAACAGATCAGCAAAAGACCGTGTATCTCAAAAAGTTAGTATCCGGACAATGGACAGGCACTATGTGCCTTACTGAATCTCATTGTGGCTCGGACTTGGGCACACTTAGAACCAAAGCAGTTGAAAACACCGATGGTAGTTACAGTATTACTGGCACTAAGATTTTTATTTCCGCTGGCGAGCATGATTTAGCTGAAAATATCGTCCATATTGTTATTGCTCGTATTCAAGGTGCGCCTGCGGGCACCAAAGGGATTTCGCTTTTCATTGTTCCTAAATTTGTTGCAAATGATGATGGTGAGATTGGCGAACGAAATAAAGTCCAATGTGGCTCAATTGAACATAAAATGGGCATCAAAGGATCTGCAACTTGCGTTATCAACTTTGATGGCGCACAAGGATTTCTTGTTGGTAAGGCTAATAAAGGTTTGCTTGCTATGTTCACGTTTATGAACTCGGCTCGAATAGGGACTGCCATCCAAGGCGTTTGTCACGCAGAGGGCAGTTTTCAAGGTGCTTTGAGTTACGCCAAAGATCGGTTAGCCATGAGATCCTTATCTGGTGTAAAGGCCCCAGAAAAAGAGGCGGATCCAATTATCGTGCATCCAGATGTAAGACGCATGTTACTCACCCAAAAAGTGTTCGCTGAAGGTGGTCGAGCGCTTTGTTATTATCTTGGGTTACAAAGTGATATTGCTGAATTTGGAACAGATGAGCTTGAACGGCAAGAGGCGGAGGATTTACTCGCATTTTTGACACCGATCGCCAAAGCTTTTTTAACTGAAGTTGGTTTTGAAGCTGCAAATCATGGTGTGCAAGTGTATGGCGGGCACGGTTATATTGCGGAATGGGGTATGGAGCAGCATGTAAGAGATGCTCGTATTGGTACGCTTTATGAGGGTACCACCGGTATTCAATCGTTAGACTTGCTTGGCCGAAAGGTCTTAATGACTCAGGGTGAAATGCTTAGGAAATTTACTAAGCAAGTACACTTATTCTGTAAAAGCCATATCGATACTGAAAAAATGGCAGAATTTGTAGCACCATTGTCAGCGCTCAATAAAGAGTGGATAGATGTAACGACTAAAATCGGTATGTCGGCTATGCAAAATCGTGATGAAGTAGGCGCAGCTTCGGTTGATTACCTAATGTATTCTGGCTATATAACATTGGGCTTTATGTGGGCTAAGTCTGCGGCAGTTGCTTTGAAAGCTTTAGAATCCAATCCTGAGGATGCTGCGTTTTATCGTGCTAAAATTCAAACTGCTCAGTTTTATTTTAAGCGAATTTTACCTAGAGCTCAGGGGCACAGACTGTGTATCGAAGGCGGTGCTGATGTACTAATGGCTATGGATGCTAATTCTTTTTCGTTCTAAAGTAATTGTTCGCCTTTCGGCAGAATTAGTTACAATTGGGTGCTTTTATCTGAAGCTACTATTAGAACGGACCACAACATGGAGTGATTTATGACCGTTTACAACGCACCGATTCAAGATATGAAGTTTGTGTTAGACGAGCTTTTCAATGTAGAGGATTTTTGGAAGAGTAACGAGACAACGGCTGAATTTTCTGTAGACCTTGCTAGCGCAATTCTTGAAGAAGCAGGTAAGTTAAGTCGGGAGGTACTTTTTCCTTTATTTCGCTCTGGAGATGAGGAAGGCTGCCACTTTCAAGATGGCAAAGTCACTACTCCTCAAGGTTTCAAAGAGGCATATCAAAAAATAAGTGAAGGAGGTTGGTGTGGCCTTGGAGGCGATCCAGAATTTGATGGCCAAGGTTTGCCTAAAATGCTCGTGGTTCTTTTTGAGGAAATGTTGTTTGCCTCAAACAACAGTTTAGCGTTATACCCAATATTGTCCGCTGGCGGTGCTATGTGTTTATCACGGCATGGTAGCGATAACCTGAAAAAAAAGTTTTTACCGAAGCTTTACTCAGGTGAATGGTCTTCTGCTATGGGTTTGACTGAGCCTCATTGTGGTACAGACCTGGGATTAATTAATTCAAAAGCTATTCCAAATAGCGATGGTAGCTATGCCGTAACCGGTACTAAAATTTTCATTACTGCTGGCGATCATGATATGTGCGATAATATCATTCACTTAGTACTCGCTAAACTACCAGGCGCTCCCGACGGGGTCCGGGGAATTTCTTTATTTTTGCTACCTAAGTTTCTGGTGAATGATAATGGTGACCTTGGCGTTCAAAATAGTTTCTCTGCTGGATCCATTGAACATAAGATGGGTATCAAAGGCTCTGCTACGTGTGTTATGAACTATGATTCTGCAACAGGCTGGCTTGTAGGTGAAGAAAATCAGGGTCTTGCCGCCATGTTTACTATGATGAATTACGAGCGTTTATCCATTGGCCTACAGGGTTTAGGCTCGGCGGATATGGCCTATCAACTGGCAAGAGATTATGCACTTGATCGACTACAAGGTCGTGCTGCCAACGGTGCTATAGACCCATCAAAACCAGCTGATGCAATTATTCATCATCCCGATGTTCGACGTATGTTGCTTTTTGTTCGAGCTATTGTGGAAGGCGGTCGAGCCTTTGGTAGTTACGTCGCGCACAATTTAGATATCGCTCACTATGCAAATGACGAACACAAAGTTGAAAGCGCACAGCAATTGATAGCCTTATTGATTCCGGTCGCTAAAGCATTTTTATCTGATAAAGGTCTTGAAGCTTGCATCCAAGCTCAGCAGGTTTTTGGTGGTCATGGATATGTGCGAGAGTGGGGTGTTGAGCAGTTGGTTCGAGATGCTCGTATCGCCCAAATTTATGAGGGTACTAACGGTATTCAAGCATTAGACCTAATGGGGCGTAAAGTTGTTCGTAGCAAAGGTGTCTTATTGGCGCCTTTTTACAAGGACATCCAAGTCTTTATTGATATAACCACTAATGAAGAGTGTGCCTATTTAAATGCGCTTGAAGAATTGCTGGAAGTTCATAAGAAAGTCAGTGATTTTGTGATAGGAGCGTCAGCAAAAGATGATAACGAAATAGGAGCTGCATCGGTAGATTATCTACATTTAACAGGCTACTTGGGTTTCGCATTTATGTGGGCTCGAATGGCTAAAGTATCGCAGCCTAAACAATCGGCGCCATTTTATCAGGCAAAGCTTCATACCTGTGAGTTTTTCTTTAAAAAGATGCTACCACAAGCTTATGCTCACTCTCAGCAGATACTATCTACGGCACAGCCCACTATGGCTATGCCTGTAGGGCTATTTTAAAAAGAAAATTGCTATACTCATAGTTATCTTAATGACGCTATGAGTGACTTTATCCACAGTATTTAATCTACTTAATTTCCTTGAAATTATCTATACCCATAGCGATATGAATTTAGGTGTCCAAGTATTTCGCCTTTTACTTTACTCTATGTTACTCCGCCTGCTATGGGGAAAGCCATAGTGCGTTGTCGCGCCTTGACTAAAGCAAAATTCAAAACACTTTTTACACCTAAATTCATAACGCTATGGGTTTTTCTCACGATTATCCTTTTTCTCTTCGTTTTTAATCTTTACCTATTTTAGTATTTTTTTGTTTCTCGATTGTTATCGCAGATTCTTTTTCTGAACGGACTCCTGTAGCATTCAATACGAATTGTTGCAAGTACCAATCTAGTTAATGGGTATATTAGGGGATCATAAACAATGTGCTCTTCTATACCTCAGAATTTAAAAATACAACAAGAAAAATACTTCAGGAGATAATTATGGCTAATCGAGAAATGTTGAACCGATTCAAGTCGAAGTCTAGAAAATGGGTTGATGGAGTAGATGATCAAAGCCGATCAAGTCGGATAAATCGAATTGATCAGGGCCGTTGCCCAATTCACGATAAGCCTTTATTGCAAAGCGATGTTTGGTATAGACCAAAAAATGGTCAACGGTATACCTTTGTAAGCTGCATGCATCCTCGATGCCGGATTGAAGCCATCTGCGTTTCCACTTATGACAAGTTTACCCTTGTGCCTGAATGGCGATTCTTATTGGAGCAAAATGATGCCGGAAGTGGGGATGTAATTCAATTTGATACGTTTGAGCATCATCCAGAAAAAGCCTGAAGATAAAGTAGAGTGTATTCTCTATAAATTTCCGGCAATCTAATATTCAGTCTATTCTCAAAAATTTGAACGACCTCTTCAGACGTGAGCCAGCAGCATTTCCTGCTTTGTTTCGCGTTCAAAACCTCGGACTAAGACTTACGTTCTCCAATTTAGCTAAAGTATCCAGCGAAAAATCAGATACTTAGTTATACTTAAGGTAGGAATCATACAACGGTGACTAAGCTTAGGAATTGCCTATGAAGAATGCTGTTAAATCTGTTCGAGGAGCGATGAATAACGCTCGAAGTTACGAAGAGTGGAGTAACGCAGCGCTTGAGCTCGATCGTCTATGCGGTTTTGATGATTGGAAAGAAGATGATGCCTCGCCATATTACGACTATCCGCTCATCCGCTACCGATACAACGACCTTCGATCTGCACGTCAACGCGGTGATGTAGATCAACTCGTGTTTAGTTTACAAGAAGGCCTGCACGGAAATCTTGGAAATCTTGCAAATCCAAAACTTTATAGTCACGCAGCATTTGGCACCAAAAAATTGGTAGCTCAATATATTGATGAAGTGTGCCGAAGCTTAGAGTATCTATGCAATGAGCACTTTGAAAATTTCTCCTTTACTAAAAAACTTGAGTTTTTTAATTCGTCGGGTCAAGCTTTTGGTCGCTCAGCACTTATGTTGAGTGGTGGTGCTGCTTTAGGACTATTTCATCTTGGTGTTTGCAAAGCTCTATGGGACGAAAGGTTATTACCCACTGTCATGTCGGGGTCGAGTGCGGGTTCAATTATTACCGCCGCTATTGGTACTCATACTGATGCGGAACTAAAGGACATACTTGAGCCGAGTAATCTTTATACAGAAGCGTTTAAACTTGTGGGCTGGCGGAGTATTTTTAAAGGTAGACCACTCTTAGATGGCGAGCATCTCGACGAATGTTTAAAGCGTAATGTCCCAGAAATTACATTTGAAGAAGCATATAAAAGGTCAGGACGCCTTATCAATATAACTGTATCGCCATACGACACCCATCAAGAAAGCCGCCTGCTCAATACTAAAACATCTCCAAGTGTTTTAGTTAGAACTGCTTCACTTGCATCAAGTGCTATCCCGGGTGTGTTTCCGCCAGTAATGCTCATGGCGAAGAATATTCGAGGCGAGCTCGTGCCTTACATCCCAAGCCGAAAGTGGGTCGATGGATCAATTAAAAACGACTTACCTTTACATCGTTTGGCTCGTCTTTATGGCGTAAATCATACTATTGTCAGTCAAACAAATCCGCATGTGGTGCCATTTTTAGCAGGTCAAGAAAGTAAATTTGAAATCGTTCGCAATATTCGTGAGATTATTACTAAAAATTTGAGTCTTAATGCCTATCTATCTTTGGATTTTTTACGACGCAATGTGCCTAATAATGATTTGGCATTATTACTTGACAAAGCTCAGTCAGTGGTATCTCAACGGTATGCTGGCGATATCAATATAGTGCCGCCAAGAATGAGGGGTAGCTTGTTTCGATTAACCAGAAATCCGACTAAAGATGAGCTGCAAAATTATATCGAGTTAGGAGAACAATGCACCTGGCCAAAAATTGAACTTATACGTACAACTACCGCGATAAGCCGAACATTTGAGGCCTGTATCAAGAAGCTTACGGCTCAAGAAATTCAACAACTTAAGCAGCCTAGTCAACCAGATCAGTCTAGCCAGGCTTAAATCTATGTGTATATAAAACTTCTATTGCAAAAGCTCTGGATGTTTTGATTCTATCTCAGATAAAAAATAAGTAGCAATAAGTTTGTTGCCATGTGGAGTAAAGTGGCAATAATCTGAGTAAATATTTTCACTTACACCTTTGAAAATATTAACCATAGATTCAAACTGAAGGCTCCCATTCTGTTTTAATCGGCTTGCTTGTTGATCGACTGCCTCATAGAAATTCAATCGTAATAGTTGGCCGTCCTGTAAAGTATCATATTGATATCCTTGAATCGCTTTTTCTATTGGTGTTAGTTTTTTATACTTATCCAGAATTGCAAGAGGCTGCAAATAGAAGATATGAGGTACCTTATCTTGATCAAGTACCGCATCAAAATATCGCATGCTATCCATGTACTCGTTAACATTAATCTGAAGTTGTTTGGCAAGCTTGACCCTAGCTTCACCCAATAGGTCTTGGAAGTTATCTGGTTGTTTGATTTTTGAGTACTGAGCAATTAAATCCTCTGAGGGTTCAACAGATTCCCCGGTCCTGAAAATAAACATAGCAAGTAGGTATGCTGCGTGAGATGATTGAAAAATTGGTGAAATCTTGTGTTTTAAATTACCGAAAAGACTTGTTGATCCAATGATTTGGGTGTCCAACCAAGTGTTAGCGTTGGATATTTCAGAGCTATCATTGTAACCATCCATTGATATAATTAAATCAGGGTCCAATGTCCTAATTTTTCGTAAATAATGTAGCATTTGTTGATGAAGTCTTGACCAATTAGTGGCAGCATTTATGACCTCAAACTGCTTTTTTGGGTATTTTTCTTCGAGCATTTGCTCCAAGTAAAAAGTGATGGTTTCTTCATTGCTGTATTCCCCCTGGCCAGAGAGTTGCAAGTACTTAGACCCAGGCATTGCCTGTGAGCCAAAAGCTGCTGAGCCTCCCATAATAAAAATTCGAGTCGTGTTAGCACGCTTTTGTTGCAGTGTGGCTTCTCGCCTTCGAAATCCCATGTTATTAAATTCAGTTTTTGACGACCAAGATTTATAGCCTGGCGGATGCTCCCAAACTTGATAAAATGAGCGCACCATGGTGGTACCACCTTGGATTTCTAAGTCAAAGTCTCCAAGTCGATTTTTTATTACTAAAAAAGACACAGCTTCAACCAAAACTAAAATTATTGATAGGAAAATAACATTGGCAATCAAAAATTTTTTTTGCATAATTTAAACCTAAGTTTTAAGTTGTACCTGTCTTTTATTGAAAATTAATGAGTAGTTTCGGCGCCTAACAGACGTGCAAGCAACTTGTACTAAAACTGTTTTTGGTATTCTTCTACACCATCTTTATCTCTATTAACTGCATCTTTCCAATAGCTCTTTGCGTTTTTATCGATGGCTCTATCGAGAGCGTCTCTATTTGTAAGTTTAAAAAATAAAGCAATTGGGGTAATCAGCAAAAAATATAAAAGAGCCAAGATAACATTGCTTACTATAGTGCCCATGACAAATGCAAAGCCCATCCAAGGCAAGTAAATTACCATAGCTGCATTGCCAATTTTGGAAAGAATGAAGCTTAATAGTCCAAATATAGCTAAGCCAACGGCTACTTTTGGCGAATTGAAAAAGAAAAGTGCAATCAGAGCAAAAATACTAAAACCGATAATCATAGTTTTACCAAATTTGTTGAGTTCTTCGCGATCTGGCTTAAAATTAATATCAACAAGTTTCATGTTGTGATCTCTTTATAGATGTTTAAGAATCATATGTAGTAATAAGTTATACGGCTTTGCATTAAAGCCGTGTAACTCAATGCGCTAAAACAAGGTATAGATGAATGGTGCTACTGACGTTCCACCAAGTATTACAAGAACGCCAAGCAAACCAATCACTGCCATAACCGGCGCAAGCCACCATTTTTTGCTTTGCTTTAGATAATCGAGATATTCGCCAATAAAACTTTTTCTAGCCATGTGTGAGCTCTCTCTTTTTAGATTGTATGGTTTATATTCAATATAGCTATCGTGTAGTGCTAAATTAGTCTAATTCAAAATCAGCTAAATGAGCATCTGCGCCTTCCAGTTTCTGCTGTTCTTCTTTGTATAAGACATAGTTTTCAAGCACTAACACGTCCATGTTAGTGAACATAAAGCATCTATAAGCATCTTCTGGGCTTAAGACAATGGGTTCACCACGCACATTAAAGCTTGTGTTGATAATTACTGAACAGTCAGTTTTAGCCTTAAACTTAGTCATAATCTGGTGTAGACGTGGATTACGCTTGCTATCAACGGATTGTACACGCGCTGAATAATCAACATGTGTAATGGCTGGTACCTGCGACCGAGGCACGCTCAGTTTAGCGATACCAAACAATTTTTGCTCTTCTTCAGATAATTCTAAGCGAATAGAGTCTTTTACTTTGCCAACAAGTAACATATAAGGCGAAGGTGCTCTAAGCTCGAAATATTTGGACATGTCCTCTTCGAGTACGCAGGGCGCAAAAGGTCTGAAACTTTCTCTGAATTTGATTTTTAAATTCATTATTTTTTGCATTTCAGGGTTTCGTGGGTCGCCAATTATAGATCTGGCGCCAAGTGCTCTTGGACCAAACTCAGCTCTACCATTAAACAGCCCAACAACTTTGGAGTCTGCAAGTGCTTGGCTTACGGCATCTGAGAGCTCTTCTTCGGTCTCATGAAAATGGGCCTTTGCCTTGAATCCTTCTAAGGCGACTGCAACCTCTTCATTAGTATAACCAGGCCCAAGTAGTGACCCTTTTTGAAGATCATCAATACCATTGACAGTTCGGGGCATTTTCAGTACTTGGTGCCAAGTGAATAAAGCTGCGCCTAGTGCGCCGCCGGCATCGCCGGATGCTGGTTGAATAAAAAGATTATCGAGACCTTCAACTTCTTGAAGAATTTTTCCATTTCCTACGCAATTTAATGCTACACCACCGGCCATACATAGATTTCTAGAGCCAGTTATTTTAAGTGCATAAGACGCCAACTTTTTCATAATTTCTTCTGTGACAGCTTGAATACTTGCTGCTATATCCATGTCTTTTTGGTTAGCCTCTGTCTCTCTTTTTCTTGGTGGCCCACCGAAAAGCGTATGAAATTTCTCGCTTGTCATGGTTAGACCTTGTGCATAATTGAAGTAAGACATATCTAATTTGTATGAGCCATCTTCTTTAATATCAATAACTTGTTTAATTTTATCAACGTATTTAGGTTCGCCATAAGGCGCAAGACCCATAAGTTTGTATTCTCCTGAGTTCACTTTGAATCCGGAGTAATAGGTTACAGCGGAATAAAGTAGACCAAGCGAATGTGGAAACCGAATTTCTTTAAGCATTTTTAGGCTGCTACCATCTCCGATAGCTATTGATGTACTGGCCCATTCACCAACACCGTCAATCGTTAAGACAGCTGCTTTTTCAAATGGTGATGGAAAAAAAGCAGAGGCAGCATGAGATTGATGATGTTCTGGAAATAAAATTGGGCCAGAGTACTGACCGTTAAGTCCCTTATCTATTTCTCTTGGAAGAAAGAGTTTTTGTTTAAGCCAGGTCGGCAGGGCAAGCTTAAAGGAGGGGAAGCCTTGTGGAGCATATCCAATGTAGGTTTCCATGAGACGATCAAATTTAAGCAATGGCTTCTCGTAAAAAACAACGTAGTCTAGGTCTTTTTCCTGTATTCCAGCGACTTTCAAGCAGTATTCAATAGCCTTGGTCGGGAATGCTTCGTCGTGTTTTTTTCGAGTAAAACGCTCTTCTTGTGCAGCTGCAATGATATCACCATTGACAATTAATGCAGCTGCACTGTCATGATAAAATGCTGAAATACCAAGTATTTTCATGTAGTTATACCTTAGTTCTAAAGTAAGTTGAAACGAAACACCTACATTCGTATCGAGGTTGTAGTTTAACCATTTGCATTATGATAGCAAAACTAAGTTGCTTTGCGTTTTTTTTTAGTCGTTAATCTCAAGCTGTAAGCTTATCTGAAGCCTGGATTGCTCGCTTTTTTACTCTAACAATATATGCGTCTTTGAATCGTCAGTATTAGATCAACCATTGAATATTAGATGCTCTAATCCTAAGTGTATTTTAAATAAGAGGTTCTTGCTTGTTTTACGTCTCGTTGACGTGCTGTGAACCATTATAAGAATGGTGATTGTTCTTTGCTTTGATTAAGGACTCTAATGACTATGATTTTAGCGCTCATAAGAATTATATTGCTTTAATGCACGTTAAGCCGTCGTAAATATAAAGGTAAAAGAAAAGAACAGAAGTTATTGAATAATTGAGAAAAATAGCTAGAATGGTTCGACAAAGTATTGTCGCTTCAAACGGGAAGCCGCTTTTAACCAGGCGTCAGCTAAAAATCGCGAAAAATTGTACTTTAAGGCACTTAAGGCGTACGATTTTAGCTCAGTATTTTCATCAATACAAATTTGTGAAGGTCGTCAATAGGTTATAGTGGCATTTTAAGCTTTTTTACTTAGAGTGTGGCCTGCCAGATAAAGAGCTTTGATAAAGCGGCTAAAACAAAGTTTCGATATTGTTTAAGCAAGTGAGTGCTAAATGCAAATCATTAGTTGTAAATCATAAAATAAGTGATTAAAAACGTTAAGTTTAATAAGGTCTTGTTTAGGAAGTGTCGTAGTACTTTATGTATTTATGCCAAATGTTGTGAAAATAAATAATTTTAACAGATGTTGTTGGGAGAAAATTAAATGTCAAAAGGACATAGTTTGCAGGATCCGTTTTTAAATGCATTGCGAAAAGAGCGTATTCCTGTTTCCATATTTTTGGTGAATGGAATCAAGTTGCAGGGGCAAGTGGAGTCTTTTGATCAATATGTAGTACTTCTTAAAAACGCAGTGTCCCAAATGGTGTATAAACATGCTATTTCGACTGTTGTGCCAGCACGAAACCCTCGCGTAGTCGAAAGCAGTGATACAGCAGAATCATTCTCTGAAGGTCCAGAGTATTAAATAAGCAAATGTAAAGCTGTTATTAAAGTTGGTTACAATTCTCTATTTTTAAGCATTTTACTTGTACATTATTTTTACAGGCGTTATTGGTCCACCCGGCCGTAAAAAGGCCCTAAACATTAAAGCGCGAGCGAATCAATGTTATTTTTTGAAAGGGCGGATTGGGAAGAGCAGGCTTTAATTGTGCACCCACAGTTTCGAGCGAAATCAAAAAAATATGTTTCTCACGATCCGGAAGAATTTTGCCTTTTATGCCTTACTGCAGGTGTAAAAATCGTTGGGGAGGTGAGCTGTACTCGTGATAAACCTGAGCCAAAATATTATATAGGCAAAGGTAAGGCTGAAGAAATTTTACAGCAGCTTAATACCAGTGATCAGATGGTCGTACTTATTAACGATGATCTTTCTCCATCACAGTTGCGAAACCTTGAAGGTCTTTGGCGTTGTCGAGTGGTAGACCGTACAGGTGTAATACTTGATATTTTCGCTCAGAGAGCTCAGACCTATGAGGGAAAATTGCAAGTTGAGCTTGCACAGCTTCGGCATTTATCTACTCGATTAGTCCGAGGCTGGACTCATTTAGAGCGCCAAAAAGGTGGGATCGGTTTACGGGGGCCAGGAGAAACTCAGTTAGAGGCAGACCGCCGTATGGTTCGCCAGCAAATTGAGACCGTCAAAAAGCGTTTGCAAGGCGTAAAAAAACAAAGAGCGCAAAGTCGTCGCAGTCGAGACAAATCAGGAGTTCCTCAAATTTCGTTAGTGGGATACACTAATGCTGGAAAATCATCTTTATTTAACGCTATGACAAATGCCGAAATTCTCGCGAAAGACCAACTTTTTTCAACGCTTGATCCTAGCGTGCGTAAAGTGAAGCTTAAGGCGATGGACATTTTTATTTCTGATACAGTTGGCTTTGTAAGTCACTTGCCTCACACTTTAGTTGACGCTTTCAGGGCAACGTTAGAAGAAGCTGCATCTGCAGATTTACTTGTTGTTGTGCTTGATGCTGCTGATGTTAAGGCGCAGCAGCTTGAAAAGTTGACAGCTGTTCAGCAAGTATTGGCTGAAATCGGCGCTGAAGATATTCCCCAGCTTGTAGTATCCAATAAAATTGACAAAACTGATCTACTGCCTCGGCTTGAGTATGATGATCAAAAAGTACCTGCTCGCGTTTGGTTGTCGGCAAAAACTGGAGTAGGTATGGATCTTTTTTACGCTGCAATTCAGGCTTTGTTAGTACCAAATCCGATTGAAAAAATTCTAAAGTTAAAGCCCAATGAGGCGAGCTTACGTGCAAAATTATACGATAAAGGCTTCGTTGTCTCAGAAATGTGCGATTTAAACGGCATAGTTTTTTTAAAGGTGAAAGGGGATGAGGTTATTATCGACATGATATTAAATAAGTACCGTCAAAGAGGCCATCTTTAGTTGCTGGCGACAAATGTGCAAGTGATAAAATTTGAGAAAAAACTTTGAAAAAATGTAGTTTACTTGTAGTTAACAAAATTTTTACAGCTTATTTTTAATAAAGAAGTTTCGAATAGAGCTATTTATGTCAGTAATTATCGAGAGAATACTAAGGGAGTGATCTTAAGCTTTGCAACTATATCTCTAATGGGTAGTGGTTTTTAATTCTCTGGGTGCTAGAATACGTAGGATTAATTAATTAAAGTTCAAATAAAGTTCAAATATAGATAATAAACGGTGATACATGGCGTGGAATGAACCTGGTGGCAATAAACCGAATGACCCTTGGAAGCCTCGAAAAGATCAAGGACCTCCAGATCTAGACGAGCTTTTTAAAAAGCTTTTTGGAATGTTTAGCAAAAAATCGGATGGAGGTGGAAATCGGCCGGGCTCTAATGGTTCATCTTTACCCATTGGGCGATTATTGTTAATTTTTGGAGTGCTCGGCGCTATTGTTTTCATCGCTACAGGTTTTTATACTGTAGAGCAAGCTGAACGAGCTGTCGTACTGCAATTTGGTAAGTTTGATCGAGAGGAATTAGCCGGTCTTCAATGGCGAATACCATTGGTAGAGCAGGTTTTGAAAGTCAACGTTGACGAAATTCAAGGATATGATCACAAGGCTCATATGATAACCCGAGACCAAAATATCGTTGATGTCAGTTTAAATGTTCAGTTTAGAGTAGATGATGCTCGAAATTTCTTTCTAGCCATTGAAAGTCCGATTAATAGCCTGCAACATGCTACTTCTTCCGCGTTACGTCACGTGGTCGGCGGTGAGTCGATGGATTCTGTTATTACAGATGGTCGTCAAAAGGTTGCCGTTGATGTAAAACAGCGTCTGCAAGAATATCTAACTCGTTATAAAAGCGGATTATACGTCACTAAGGTGAGTATTGAAAATACCCAACCACCGTTAGATGTTAAGGAAGCTTTTGATGACGTGATCAGAGCGAAGGAAGATAAGGATCGGTATATTAATGAGGCGGAAGCCTATCGAAATCGAATAATTCCAGAAGCTCGAGGTCAGGGGCAGCGACAGATTGAAGAGGCTAGTGCTTATAGGGGCGAAGTTGTCGCTGAATCTCAAGGTGACGCTAACAGATTCAATCAAGTTTTGACCGAGTATTCTAAAGCGCCGGTTGTGACTAGAGATCGACTCTATCTTGAAACTATGGAAAAAGTGTATGGAGACAATCCGAAAGTCATGATTAGTACGGAAGGCACTGGGAACCTAATGTATTTACCAATCGACAAATTACTTTCAGGTGAAGTTATCAAGTCCAAATCTACTGAAATTGTGCGTCCTTCAGAAGTACAAAATAGAGGACTTATACCCTTGGAGCAGCAAATCCCTGTAATACGACGAAAGTTAGAAAGGGAGGGACGATAATGTCAATGTCTAAATTGCCATTTTTTATAGTAGGTTTTTTAGTTCTCATCGTGCTCAGTAATAGTGTGTACACAGTTAAAGAATCTGAGCGAGGCGTTCAGCTTAGGTTTCGTGAAGTCGTTAAAGAAAATTTGAAGCCGGGATTGCATTTTAAAATTCCCTTTATTGATCAGGTGTTGAGGTTTGATGGACGTGTGCAATCGGCGTACGTTTTGGAGGGTGATTACTTGACTCAAGAAAAGAAACTATTACTAGTTGACTCCTATGCCATGTGGCGAGTTCGAGATGTGGAGCAATTTTTTACTGCTACTCGAGGAGATGCAGCTACTGCGGAAAAGCGTCTTATTCCACGAGTTAATGAAGCTTTGAGAAATGAATTCGGTAAACGAACTGTTTACGAAGTTGTGGCCGGTGAGCGTGATGAACTGTTGGATCAGGTATTAGCTCAAGTAGATGATGCAGCGCAGAACGAGTTAGGTATAGAAATTTTAGATATTAGAGTAAAGAAAATTGATCTACCCAAGTCGGTGTCGGAGAACGTTTACAAGCGAATGAGGACTGAAAGAGAACGTGATGCGAGTGAGCATAGATCACAAGGTAGAGAAGCTGCTGAAGGTATACAAGCCGATGCGGAGCGTCAACAGCGAATTATTTTAGCCGAGGCCTATAAAGCGGCCCAGGAAATTCGAGGTGAAGGTGATGCAATTGCGTCGGCCAAATATGCTCAGGCATATGAAAAAGACCCCGAATTTTTTAAATTTTACCGAAGCTTAGAAGCTTACCGAACCTCCTTTAACGATAAGAAAAGTTTAATGGTGATTGAACCTGACAATGAGTTTTTCAAATATATCGACAGCTCTAGCAGTACAACTCAGTAGTAGATATTACGCCTGTGGAGGGCTTGAAAAATGCAGAACTACATAAATGTTGTTCGACAGAATCTATACATGGATATGGTTAGTCTGAAGTACAAGATTAAGGTAGTAGGGCTTATTTTTTTAGGTGCTATGTGTATGCAGCCAGCTGTTTTGACTGCCGCCGTGGCATCTATCAATGAGTCTATTGACTTATCAGATGCCTGGTCAATGGCGGTTGAAGCTGACGCTCAATGGCTATCTGAAAAAGCCAGTCTGACTGCCCGGCAAGAGTTACTGCCACAAGCCCGCGCTGCACTTTTACCTACGATAGGCACTAACGCCCAATTGTTTAATACAGAAACAAATATTAGATCAACAAATTCGTTTGTCGACAACGCAGGGGATTTCAATCGAAGTCAAGATTTTGATGGTGCTAGCACTCGATATAGCCTAGAACTGCGGCAACCGTTACTAAATTTATCCGCCTTGAAGCTTTATAAGTCCGCAAAAAAAACAATTCAAATTATTAATTATCAATTTGAGCTTGCTAAGCAAGATCTTGCCATAAGATTAAGTCAAGCATATTTTAATTTATTACTTGCTAAAGAATCAGTAAGTTTGGCAGATAGTGAGTTAAAAGCAATTTCTCGTCAATTAGATCAAACGCAGCAGCGCTTTAAAGTTGGATTGGTTTCAAAAACTGATGTATTAGAGGCGCAGGCAGTGGCGGATCAAGCTCGAGTTGCCGTAGCTCTTGCACAAAACCAGCAAGCTATCAGTAAGGAAAATCTAGGCATTATTATTGGGCAGCAAAACTACAGTATACGTGGCTTACAATCTAGTGTGCCATTAGAGTCACAAAAAAAATCGATTGAAAATTGGTCCGATAGCGTGTTGGCACAGAATGTGCGTTTTAAAATAGCCCAATTAAACGAAACCAACGCTGGATTAAATCGTGATGCGACCAAAGCATCTTATTGGCCAACAGTTGATGCTGTTGCTTCTTACTCCAACCAAAATGATTATCAAGAGGTAAGTAATACTCAATACGGACTACAAGCGACCTGGACGCCATTTCAAGGTGGTGGGTTGCGCTCTAGAGTGCGTGAAGCAGACTTGCAGTATCAAAGCGCAATGACTGACGTGGCTGGGCTTAGCCGTACCTTGCGACGAGACGCGCGTAATTTGTACATGACAATTGAAACCAATTTAGTGGCGATCAAAGCTAGACAACAAGCTATTATCTCAAGTGAGTCAGCATTAGAGGCAACCAGAGCAGGCTACGAAGTTGGTACTCGTAATGTGGTAGATGTACTTAATGCCCAACGAAGTGTATTTAGTGCAAAACGCGATTTTGCTGAAGCCCGATTTTCGTGGATTCAAAATAAACTAGAGTCCGCATATTTAGATTCCAGTTTATCAGGTGATAATTTAAAACAAATAAGTCAATGGATGAAAAAGTAATAAAAAATGTTAAAAAGTGCTTGAATTTATTCAATAAAAAAGTATAATGATCTCCAGCGAAGGGGTCGTTAGCTCAGTTGGTAGAGCAGTTGGCTTTTAACCAATTGGTCGCTGGTTCGAATCCAGCACGACCCACCATTATATCCCTTCTTTTAAGGCAATCCCGCCGCATATTGAGTATCTATTTGTTGCATTTTTAAAACATTTATTAGAAATTCTATGTTGCTAATACCTTCTTGGTTTTTTGTCATCAAAGCTGCGCTTAATATGCCACCGATGATTATCCACTGAATCATACTGTTTCCTTTCTGTAGACTTACTATTTTAAATTTAATAATCTTCATTATGTCTATTTCCATTTCTGGTTAACAATTTAAATTTGCTTCAAATGTAAAAGCGTGATCAAAGTTTTTTCGCTCTTAGCCACACTAATATAAACTTCTTCAGTTTGCCGCGAGTAAGTTAGAAGTCGTACGCCATTGGTGAACTTTTCTGGTGTACTTTCATGCCAGCCATTTAATTCTAGTTTGGACTTAAAAAAAGCCGTAATTTTTACCGGTCCGTCGGTGTGAGTGGCTACCACTGTTTTGTTCAGAACGGAGTTGTCTTTAGCTAAAGTTCGAGCTAGGATCTCAGAACCTGGTGGCAACTCAATTTTCAATTTACTCGCTGGATGTTGCCTTGCTTTATCGAGACGGGTAATACTCAACAATGCTATTGTATTTTTCTCATTTGCTTTCAGTTCCAGTGTAAGTTGATAGACTCCAAATAACTTGTTGACGATAGTCGATATAAAGAGCTGTTCTTTAAAACCGGCTATAGTGTAGCCGGCGTCAAAGTTACGCCAATTCTTTTCAAAATAAGCCAGAGTATTACTAGCTGGAGCGTCTCTGGTAAGCTCAATGATTCGAGTGTCCACTCCGTTATGTTGAATATCTTTTGCGATCCAGCGAGTTTGAGTTTTAGGCGGATATGTAATATTTGGCCAATTTTCAAATGATTCAAGTCCCCAGCCAAAGATTGCAGTTGGTGTACTGCATAGGTAAAAGTAAAAAGTGATGAGAATTAATTTTTGACACATAAAATTCTGCATTTAATTACCTTAACCGATCTGCTGGTACTGTTTCGGTGTTGACATGAGAAGGCGCTGTTCGTAGAGATTCAGCTTCTGCGTACACAAATGTATTTGCCAGTAAGCCACCAATAGGTCTTGTAATCTGCGTAGCATGTGCAAACGGTTTTAAGCTATTTACTTGGCTTCGTATCTCTTGGTCATCTCTTGGCGCTAAAGTATTGGTATAGATTGTTAGGGAGTTGTTAACACAGGTTGTATTATTTGCACAATGAGAAGAGGTAAAGGGTGTTTGTATTTGCTGGCGTACACTATGTGTAATAAACCCATTAGATTGCATTGTAAAGCGACCAGGACCAATTGAGGCAAATTCAATAAGGCTCTGCGCTGTTGTGTCCATTGTCGTGTTAGAACTACTATTTGTCCTCGTATGATCAAAAGCTACATTGTTGGAAAAATTATACATTGGTTGATGCTGACCTAAACTCCAAAAAGATGGCTGATTCTCTGAGTGAGTGTCAGCCTGCTGTTCGGTAAAGATATTGTTGCCTTGTTTTAATATTCTTTCATGAACATGGGCTCGTGATTGTGCACTGGACAAGCTTTGTCCAACAACATCCTGCCAAGCAAGATATCGAACGGACTGCGGCGTCATCATTCTAAAGTGAGCGATTTTTGCAAGTGGGGCAATCAATAAAAAAAATGGTGCTAAGAATACAAGAAAAATTATAAACTCGGTAATACTTGTGCCTTTTTTTGATTGAAATTGTCGCTCAAAACATACCATATTGTCTTCCTCGTTATTTATATTTATTATTGGACATTTATTTGTCGCGCGCCGATAGCAAGCAAACGTTCATAAGAATGATCAACTAAGTGTGCGGTCCAAAATGGCGTAAAAAGGCTCGCATATTCAGTTCTCCCATCTTGACGGTCATAGGGGCGTTGAAAAAAAACCTCGCCTTTGGCAAGTGACGTTAAACTGTAATTGACAGGTAGTCTTTCATTTTCCTGTATAATTTGGTCATAGGTTCGAGTTAAATCGTTTGTTAGGCCAATTTCAAGAACTAAAGGTAAAACAAGTGGTGTGGAAATGTCTTTTTCACGAACATCTAAATAATTTTGCAGGCCAGTGTAGCTAGTGCGTAAATTTTGCCGACGAACTCTGGCGATAGACTCAGATCTTCGATTTTGACTGAACCATCGCTCAGGATTACTAGCTGTTCCCGTAGTGTGAGATGCCCCCACTAATGGTATTTCTACGGTTCTTCGGCGTCCTCGCCAGTTTGGTTGAGTGACATGAATTGAGGCGGCGTCTCGCGCCTCCCAATTCCATGTCACGTTATTTCGAGCATCTCTTTGTTCAACTAAACGAGATTCACCTTGCTTGTTGAAAGAAATCTCTAAGATCCATAAATTTATCAATGTAAATTCATGATTACGATTAGTTGTCCACTGGTCAGTGGATTGTGTAATAACTTGCGCCTGGCGTCGCATATCTTGATCAGAATTATGATACTCAGTAAATAAGCTCCATCGCGCAAGATTTGTGAGCAAAGATGATTGACCAAAGTTTGTTAATGAGTAGCGATTATCGTTTGTTTCAATGATACGACTAATGAGGTTGCGAGTGTCAGTAAGAGTAAATATTTTGACCGGTATTTGAGATGCACTCAAAGTTTGAATGGCTAAGTTTGTACCAGAAATAACAGGTGGTAATAATGTTTGAAGTCTGTCAGCTATTGTGCTGGCGTATCTCAATCCTGTCGAAATAAATTGGCCAATATATGGTATTACATTTGCTGCAGTTGCAAAAATTTGAGTTGATTGACTTAAATAGTCAAGCCAACTTGAGGTACTGACAAGCTGGCCGACTGCAACTTGATTTGCAATCATCGCACGATTTGTGTAAGCAATAAGATTTAGGGATTTTGCTTGCACTTGTAGTCCGGAGTAAACGGCGGCATCGACTATATTTGTAGATTGCTGTTTTTCGTATTCAATCTGAGAGCTATCAAAGAGCATAATAAGTACGAGCGCTATAACACCAATAAATAGAAGACCAAGAATTAAAGCCTGGCCATTTTGTTTTGTTGTTGTTAACTTAATAATACTAACGCTCCTACTATGTACTTATAATTTCGTTTTAAATAGATTAATTTGCTGTAGCGTCGTTGCCGCCACCAAAGGTGCCCATAGCGCGGTTGAGTTCTGCTTGATCGGTTGCTTCATCAGCCGCCGCCTGGGCATTATCAATTGAGTCGTTGCCATTTTGACCAGATAATTCTGCAGCTAAGCCTGCGATTTGATGTTGAGCTGTTTGACCAAACATTTTGAATGCACCAATGGCGGCAACTGCAACCAAAGCGACGATAATAATATATTCAGTCATACCTTGGCCGAGCTTAAATCTAATGTTGGTTTTGTTAAGACTTTTCATGTTTCTTACCTTATAGATATTTTGTTATATTCATACCTAAAAATTTTTTTTGGGTATAACTGTGCTTTTGTATATTTTTATCCTCTTTTTTAAAAAAAAATACTAAAAATGTACAGTGCGAAAAGATATTATTTTTTTTTGAAATTAATAGCAATGGTAGGTCTTACTTTTCTCTAAAATCTGTGAACCAGTCGACAGTGATAAACCTAAATTCATAACGCTATGGGTATATATTGCGTTTTACTCTTGATGTTGTGTATCTGAGACTATTTTTTTTGTGAGATTGTTAACACTTTTGATTCTAAAGTGTTCTATAAGGCGTTTTTCTACATTAAGGTGTCTTTAACGATTGAGTTATTTTTTCGGTTCGTAAAAATCATGGAAAGGTAATATTTTGAGTTCTATTTTTGAGGCGCTATCATGAATGACTATAAGAAAAAAAGCATGTCTTTACTTCATTACTCAATGACTTTATTGTCGTTGAGTATCGCATCTCAAACTGCTTTTGGTGTTGACAATATGGCAGCGACTACTCAGGGAGGAAACCAGCTTGTAAAGAGAATTACCTACGCGTTAGATGGGCATTCGAATCCAATCGTTGTGACATCAGTACCAAAAATTACGCTTGATGAGCGGTCCAAGGCGAATGGCCTTCAGCAACTAAAATTGAATGCTAAAGCTCTACCTTCTCATGGGTCTGTTGAGAGCCGGCTCCAGGCAAAGGTGAAGCAATTAACACTTGAAAATGAGAGGCTGGAGCAACTTTTGTTTCTATTAGAGCAGCGAGTAGAGAGAATAGAAAAGCAGGCAGAAGTATTGAAAATGCCAGGTCCAATGCCAAAACCAAATCTACCACAAGAAGAAGCTCAGTTTCGAAGTGCTCGTGAGCTAGATCAGGAATCGTCGTTGTTTCCTTCGTTAGAGGATGAGGCTTTAGATATAGAGCAAGATACCCAGCATCAGGGTTCACCTAATGTTGGATATTTTCATTTAGCCTATGTATTTTCAAGCCAGCAAGATCAAGAACGAATGTGGTTATTGCTTGAGGGTGCACAGCATCTTGACAAATGGCAAGGACACCACGATGATTCCGGTAAGTTTTTTATTTACGTGGGTGCGGTTACGCAAAAAAACGAGGCAGAGAAAAAAAGTAAAGCATTAAAACAGATATTAGGCGTTGCGCCAATAGTGTACTTTCGTTAATGTCAGTACTTTAGATTTATTACGTTTTTTTAACACTCCCTAGTGTGTCGTGGAAATAGTGGTGGCTTTATGGGTGATATATATCATAATTTAAGGAAAACTAACTGGTGGTCAATTCTAATTGATCAGCTAGGCTTAGAGTTTTTAGCAAATTTAGGGCAGATAATTGAAAGTGCTTTTGAGAATGAAGTTGTGTATCCACCTCGAGAAGTTGTTTTTCGTTGTTTAGAACTAGTGTCACCAGAATCGGTAAGAGTCATCGTGTTGGGCCAGGATCCTTATCACGGTGGTGGGCAAGCCGAGGGCTTAAGCTTTTCTGTGCCTAAGGGGACTAAACTGCCACCATCACTCAAAAATATTTTTAAAGAGTTAGAGAGATTTAATGTACATAATAATTGCGGTTCATTGTTATCGTGGGCTAAACAAAACGTATTACTTTTAAATACTGTATTAACTGTTCACGCTGGTGCGGCAGGTTCTCACAGAGGAATTGGTTGGGAAACTTTTACGGACTGTATATTAAGCTACTTAAATAAGCAGGATAATCTAATTTTTTTGCTATGGGGCAAAGATGCGCAGCAAAAAATTAAATTACTCAATAATCAAAAGCATATAATTTTGCAAGCGCCACATCCATCACCACTTTCAGCCCATAGAGGATTTTTTGGCTGTGATCATTTTAGACTTACTAATTCTCATCTACGTAAAATGGGCCACAATGAAATTGACTGGTCTACTTCATAACTAAAGCTTCGAAGCCGGCATGATTTAATAGATAGGCGCCAAGTTCTGCTCTACGACCGTTAATTGCATGAGTTATATAAGTAAGGTCCTTGTCTAAAGAGTCAATTCTTTGTCTTAAATCGGAAAAAGGAATGTGCATTACATTTTCTAAAGGTTCTGATTTGACTTCGTCTTGCGTTCTAAGATCTACTATACGAATTTTTGGGTTCTCTAACTGCATAGCTTTTACTTTTTTCGCGGATACGATATTTAGAATAGGTTCTTTAAGTAGCCTATTGAATGAGGCCTTATCCAGTTTCATGCAAGACCCATCTGTAATCATTTTGACACTTGCATTACGAGGGCTATCGCTTATAAGCGCCTCTTCACCGAAAAATTTGCCAGCTGAAAGGGTAGCCAGCGGCTGTTCTTGTCCTTGTTCACTTCGACTATAAACTTGAGCGGTGCCTTGCTGTAAAACATAAAAATGCTCGCCTTTATCGCCTTGTCGTATGATTTCTTGGCCTTTTCGAAAATTTTCTTGTTTAAATGACGTGAATAACTGCTGAATGTTGCTGGGTGGTATTTTTTGGAATAGATTTGATTGAAGTAAGTCTGACATCCAATCATCGCTGTTGTTGACTGCGCCATCTTCGTTTAAGTCTTCTACCAGATAATCGCCAGCTTGTGACCAGGTCATTACTAAATCTAATCGATCAGAATCTACTAATAAAAGTGTGCTGGCGGAGGACGTGATTGCGGCAGCTATGGTTGGATTACTTGAGTCGAGAGGATAGAAAAATGGAGTTTCAGCACTAGATTCAATCGTTTTGACAGAAAACTTATCATCACAAATATCGACTTTTCCTGAGACTAAATAGAAGCGTTCTTTTGTGTTGACATTGCGTTTAAAAAGTAGGGTCTTGGCACCTACTTTTATTACTTTAGCAGATTGGGCTAAATCTTCAAGATGCTTTTCAGGTAGGGTGCTAAGAGGAATAAAACGCTTTAATACTTCGATATTCGATGACGTCATAGTTGCTTCCTTGCCCTAAATGCTAGGTATTTTTTGAATTACCGCTGAGTACCTGAACGGTAATTCGGTAATGGCGGCTATCGTCGACGACGTAAAGCACCAAGGCCTGCAAGAGCAAGTGTAAATAGACCCAGAGTCATAGGTTCTGAGACGTCTGCCGCTGGACCAGTGCCTGGATTGGAATCTGGCGCAACGTTTGGGTTAGCATTTCCACCAGGATTGCCGGCGCCATTGTCACCACTGTCTGGATTATTATTACCGGTGCTTGGAGCACTGTCTGGAATTACTGGAGAATTACCACCTTGAGCAATAAGTGAAACGCCATCGACCACAAGATCATACGGCCCTGTGCCGGTGTTAAATTCGCTTGAGTCGTTGATACCGCTAACTGCTTCTTCTGCAGTAAATAAGAAATCGGCCACAGCCGTAATGTAATCTCCAGGTCCTAATACGATATCTAATAATGAATTTTTAAAACCGAGGTTACTCACGCTATTTGAGCCACTGTCGTCATCACCAGCAATAATATTGTCTAAGCCAAGTGAGCCATCATCCTCAAAGAGCCATAAAACTGTATCAAAAGATGATGAGAAAGTTTCAATTCGAACTCGACTCTCTATATCATTGCTAAAGCGAAAATAATCAACAGAATCAGTGGTGTTTGAGGCCCCAATAGTGCCGGAGTGATTGAGAATAGCAGCATTTGCTTGCATGGATAAGCCGACAATCGCTAATAATGATAGGGCCGTAAATTTAATACTTTTTTTCATAATACATCCTTAATCTCAGATTTGCAGATATTGCTATTTAAGCCGCTAAGGCAAAAAACCGCGCTATATTCTTTTATATCAAGCCCACAAATAAAGAGCTTATTTTTGAAGTTGAAGCCATAAGCCTAAAAGTTAATACACCTACGTCTTAATGCTAAGGATACAAAGTTGAGGGCAATCCCTAGGCCGAAAGACACGAGCCCACTTACTGGAGTCTGAAAGTGTATCAAAAGTAATTACTAGAAGTATAGCGCTACAAGTAAGTTCTATGCTGCTTGTGGCCACTTTTTTAAATCAAATTTAGGCTGATTTGACTTAAAGGACTAAACCCTCCAAATATTGCAGGTTCTGAAAGGTTTCGCTTTTTGTCGAGAGGGCGCTTTCCATGGCAAATCGGCTAGATGTTATATCGTTCAAAGCAGACTGTAAGTCAGCTATACCTTTGCCAGTATCTTTGCTGAGTAATCGATTCATGGTACCACGAAAACTAAGCTGGCGAAAAAATGGTAGTCGCGCCCGGCCACAGAGACCGTTAAGTGGTGTACCACCTAAGAAGCGATTTCGATTGTGCGCAATGGAGATATGTGAACGTTGGAAGATATTTTTTAATGATTTACTTTTAGAAAGGTTCGTCACAGTTTTAAAGACTTCTTTCATTTCTTGATGCTGCGACTTTGAAAAATAACCGGAATTTAAATGTTCTTGATTCGAATACGCAATTTCATGATCGATTTGTGTTTTAAACACATTATTAATTTGATCTGCAACTTCCGATGTGAGGACTTTTATTTTTTT
>Ga0115567_10001408_pt1 | contig 24095 bp, 13 predicted proteins | sample COGITO_mtgs_1204_2_FD_88679 | JGI IMG/M metagenome (GOLD analysis project Ga0115567, IMG submission 88679) | Pelagic marine microbial communities from North Sea - COGITO_mtgs_120412 | ecosystem: Environmental > Aquatic > Marine > Epipelagic | place: Germany:Helgoland, sampling site Kabeltonne... | reverse complement strand
CGCTCCCTTTGGACCCAACAACTCATCCCCTCATGCGGCACAGGCGTCGATCTCTCTTCCTGCTGACAAAGCGTCGGGTGACTCTCCGCTGCACCTCGCCGCGCGCGCAAATTGTATCGACGCGGTACGCCGCAGCGGGCCCCGCCGCCACTGTGCGTGGGATTCGTCAGGCTTGCCTCTCGAGTGATTCCGTCATCACCCACATGTGCAGGTGGTAGCGATGCTGGCATGTGGGGCGAGCCGGGCCGACAAAAACAGTGCAGGAGAAACCGCAATGGACATTGCAACGCGCTCAGGGTTCTCAGAATTGGAAGCGACGCTAGCCGCGAAGAAGAAGTGAGCAGAGCAATACATCGCAAAGTTGGTCAAATTGTGTGGATGCGCAGTAACACGTCTCAGCCGTGTAAGCACTACCTCATTAACTTTTCTACTTCCCTCATGTACATACTACGCGAAACCTACACCATCTGGAACATCCGTGATGTTGCTGATGATTTCCTCCAACTCTTGCACTGTCCACTGAATCATAGAAGGCACCTGACCAAAATTATTGAAGATGTGAAGGAGAGTCAAAAATTTGTACGAAGGAATTTCACTTAAGAGCATTTGCTTTGAAGGAAACCTGCGCATCTTGATCGGTCACTTCGTTGGTATCAACGTTTAAAAGAGATGCTGTGTGAATCTGCGGACTAGCGACGCGATCCTCCCGTGTCGGCATTGGAACCTGTCACGACTGAAAAAGTCACTTGAACCACCGCGGAACACGAGAGAATGAGTCAAATCCAGAAAAGAAGAGCTTCACTGCAATATGCATGGAAAGTTCCTGCTCGATAATTGCAAGTTCTGGCGTAGCAACCGGCCCAGAGATGAGCGAGAACGAATGAGAAGGTTTGTCGTATGAGATCGGTAGATGAATTGCCTCAGGTGGTTCCACTGCTGCCAGAATATTTTGCGAAATGGAATCCAGTGGTAATGCATCGCTTGCGGCGGTGTTTGCCCGGGCACGGTCGTGTTCAATTGAGGCTCTCGCACGATCGTGTTCGATTGAGGCTCTCGCCTCGGGAAAGCTTTCAAGGACGCCTCTGAAAGACGAAGTGGAGAAGTCTGGTGGAGCTCCTGAACTGTTGTATCTCGGTCGCGTGACCTCTGTAGTACGAGCGGATTGATCAGGATAGCTCAAAATTCTGCTGCGCGGACCCGAGTGATGATTCAGATGTCCATTGATATGAATGTTGTCCACCCCGACAATGAATTCCTTCCACCAGGATTGTCGCTTTCTGTGCGGTGACGAATCTCTTATCGGCGAAGACGGAGCGGATAAATCTTGGTGATCGTGGAGCCAGGATGGAGTGCCAGAACTCGCAACGCTCCCAATTCTTGAGCGCGGCAAAGAAGTTTTCGACTCAGACCGACTCAGTGTTCTTGGACGATACCCCTCCTCTGTGCTCGTTGATGCCTTGTCATCAATGCCAAGCAATCTGCGTGGACTTGAGATTGAAAAACTCCCAGCACGAGATCGATCTCCGTGTATCGAATGATCCGGAGAGCCAAAGCTCCCAGGCTGGCGAAATGGCAAAGATCCAGCCCAACTGGGAAAAGGTGGTCGGGCGGAGCCAGCCGCTGATGCTCGGCTTAGGAATCTAGCACGAGCAGGAGACATCACAGGAGCAGGGTCGTTCGCAAAACTCTGCATCCTCGAGCGAGGTGCCACTAGAGACTGGAAATGCTGCTCTTGTCGGAACTCATCCAGTCTTTCGTGATCATTATTTGCTGCTAGAAACTCTTCCACAGCAGCTGCTTTATCAGCTTTCCCGTAGTACCTTCCCTCGGCCACTTGCATCACCTAGAAAAGAAAAAGTGTGATTCGAGGGAAGACACCATCATACAGCTTTCAAAGATAAGACACAAGAATCTCGTGCAAGGAAAATAAAATTGAATAGAAGGATACACACCTTGTCAACAAATTTGACAAAGAGCCCGATCAGCATGAATGTCGCCGGGAGAAATGTAAGAAATCGCCCAATGTAGCGTCCCTGCAAGAACGGCTCAAAAATCCGGTCAAAGAATGATCTCAGGAAGGACAAGCTGGGGCCGAGCTCACAACTTTCAGCATCATCGTTTCGTCCAATTCTCGGAAGTGGAAAAAGACCTTGCGTCCACGAACAACTATGCGAAGATTTCGATCTCCCCCCGTCTTTAATAAAAAATTCTCATCTTCAAACCTGTTTCAGGAGGCTCTTTAGTCATGTCTGGGATGCATTCGAGAGTATTTCTTGCACTGCCTGCTAGGGTTTTCAGCGGTGCGTGTCATTTCTCTCTGGGATGGATACTCACGATGTGATGAAGTCCCCGTCGATATCTTGCATTTTCAAATTTTGTGACTGCCACAGAGTGAGTGATTGGAATCAGGAGATGATCGATTCGGGAGATGCAAGTTTACGAATGAAGATCACAGCATCGCCATGCGGGTTGTCTTCAGTGGATTCAGGAATTTCAGAGTAGTACACGGGTTGTAGGATTGGCAGGACGTTCTGAATGGTAAGTCCTCTCTTCCCATCTTCTGGCGCCGACTCGTAAACCGCGAGTAAGCGAGCGTCAGATCCGTTGTGCGGTACAGTGAAAAGGAACACGTCCATCTCGGTGATGTTGATGAAATCTAGCATGGCAAAGAGAGGCATGACCTGCACTTGCGTCACCACTGCACCGAGAGGATTGCTAACGTTGTCGACTTTGTGGTGAGTGGCGACCCCGCGGTCGTCGACGTAAAGTGGATTGTAGATTGATAAAGCCATAGCGTATTTCACTCTGCTTAGACAAATGTTCGAGCGAATCAGCAACCGCCCATGCGGCACGTTTAGGCTTGTTCACTCATTTCCAAAGTGGATGCTGGCACGGGCCACGCGATATCGATGAGCCGGGAGGGCGATACTCTGTGTCCGTAACGTCCACGTCATCGCTGAGGCGATAGTGACTGCCGTCGAGGCTCATGCGATAGGGCTCGGAGCAGATTGTTTCTCCGGATTCCAGCGCGGTACGTAGTGGGCCCGCCTCGACTGAGTCAGAAAACAGGTCGTGCCCGATGCGCGCAGGGTTGGGCGGTGCACTAAACGTCACTGGTGCGAACGGACCGCGCATTCCTCCTGTAAGAATCGTCATTTTGGTCACAGATCTTGTGACCAGCCCCGCACAATGCCGTCCCGGACCACGGAAAGGAAACCTCATCTAAGGCTATCGAGGTCAGCGCATTGGGTATGGGTAGTGTCAGACCTTCGACTGGCACCATCGTCCTGGAGCCGCGATCTCTGAACTCTAAACGTGTGATTCTTCCATGTTCAGCCTCGTACTGCGCACGGTCCAACAACCCCACCAGCGGTACCCACCAGCTCTGCCGCACAGCGCATTGAATCAAATCAATTGCCCCCATCGCGCACAAAGGAAAAAATGTGCTGCGGAGTTGCGATGCCCTGAGGTATCAACAACAGAACCTCCGCATTTGTGGCGTGTAGGACGCTAGCATCTTTGGCCGAAATACCGCTAAACCATCAAAGGCGGCCTCACTCACCTCCACGAGAGTTCCGCGGAGGTTCCAGTGCGGATTACTGGTAGTTAGACGCTGGAACACCGCCGGAGCTATCGCGGACGCTCCTACCACGCGTACAAGATCCGATAGAAAACAGAATCAGACAGTCAAACTCAGAACTATCATGCATTTTTTGGGCGTGCGCACCTCGCACGCCAGAGGAAACCGCGACGATGGCTCCAGCGAGAGTGGCAGGGTGCATTTTGGTGATCTGCCAGATTTCCTGTGCCCGTCGGGTGGACCTGCTTCACTATCACGGACACAGAAAAGCAGAAGTGCAGCCGCGACTCGACCAAGAACTCAATCGAGCAGACAGGCTGCTGGCAGCACCTGCATCTCCAGGCGGATCTCATCAACAGTACGTGCGAATGTCTCCTTCGCCGAGAGTTCCTCTCGCTTCGCGGCAAGTATATAGTACCTGGTGATCACCATATTCACGTCGCTGTTGACCGGCTTGTGGACCTCGCAAACGCAAGGAGACAAGAGCGGGTGGAAACTCAATGCTGACGCCTACGGCAAGGACCACAGGAAACCAAAAGAACATAAGCTTGCGTTTGCTCAGGTACGCCCTCCAACCGGCCATCGGCCGGTCGGACAGTGGAGGCGTCACGCCCCGGTTCTCGGAAATATCCCGAGACGAGACGGGGTTCGTGTAAAGTCCATCCGCGGCAATTCTTCGGACATATTTTGGCATGATGTGTTCAGGGGATCCTCCGCTCTCCTCTCTCTTCAGGGCCCTCTCAGCCATTCAGGGCAGGCGCAGCATCCAGGGCGGGGACGAAAAGTTGCAGAAGGGCTAATCCTAGTGCGGTCCCGAAGAACAAACCGATTTTCATCAGCTCAGCAGCTTTCGAGCCGCATCCCTGTGTGGGATCAAGTCGGAGCGGTGGATGGGGGCACTGCATCTCACGTGCCACATGATCACTAGCTATGCAACACATCGCCACGCGGCACCGCGGGTTGTGGCGTACACGTGCTGAGTCAGTTAGCGCGCGGCAGGCTGTGCGGCGCCTCCCCGCCGCCGCCGCCCGCTCGAGCCTGTCCATGGGAGCTGCTGCGGCGCACGAGGCGACGGCGGACGGAAGCGCGAGCTTGCCTCGTGCAGCGGTGGATCACGTTTTCCACCCCTACCTCGAAACCAGGAATGTATCGTCTCTACGCGTTTACTGATCATGAGACCAAGCCCCAAGGCGCATCACGTTGTTCACAAATACAGAATACATCGCTCCCTCCTCGCTGCCTGCTTAGAATCTCACTGAGCAGGTTGCTGGGACACACACTCAGCCAGCCTTCACGTGTGCCTTGGCGTCAGCCTGCACATGCTTGCTGGGGTCAAGATTCGCGAAGTCTGGAGTCTTGTGGGTTCCGAAGAGGCGATCCCAGAAAGTGAAGTACTGGCCGTAGTTGCAGGTGAAGTGCAGATGGTGCTCCGAATGGTGGGCACACGAATTGAGAAAACCATCGCGAGAAACGAAGACACCATCATGAATGGAGATTGTCCAGCAATTCACGAACACGAACAGGAGCAGATACACGAGCTTGTTCATCGGGAAGAGAAATACGAAAGCGTGGTAGGGCGTGCTCTGTGCGAATCCGTCCAGTGGGTGGAAAGCATGGCTTGCCCTGCCGCCGAGACCACCGCCCACCGTGCTCGCGCATAAGAATCGCAAGTTTTCTGCAAGGGATGCCGCCGCACTCGGACGCGTGCGTCCTCTCATCAACGAATGGGGACGCTTACCAAGGAGTAGGGATCTTCCAAAGATGGTGCGTCTTATGAATCGTAGGGTACACCTGCACGGAAGGCACGTGAGTGTGTAAGTGCTGTGGAAAGGCTCCGGACGGCTCAATTCTGGGAACACACGTGAATGATCCTTGGGGGCGGCAGCAGACCAGTGGGTGATGCAGGCCACGGTGAATCCAATAGATCCAGAAGTCAGTGAACACCAGAAATCCAAAGACTGACGCCAGCTCCTCAGGGATGGAGAGGAAGTTGTCACGGAGGAGTGAGTGCCCCCGCACTTCGGCCAAGAAGACGAACGTGGTCAGGAGACTCATCAGAGGAATGGAGGTGAGTGCCACTGTCATCTCTCTCCGGACCTGCAGCATCACCAGACTCGCTCAGATTGCTCGCCCTCCTGCTCAGAATTTTGGTCAGGGAACAGCATCAGGGCAGCCTTGCTCGTTGCACTAGAGGGCTAAGACTAAAAGGCAGGTGCGTGTAGGGAACCATCTCAGCCAGCCTCTGTGCTGATCTACAATATTGGAACGGTCGTGTTGTGTTCACTGACACCTGGTCCTTGAGGATTTTGGGGTGCTTGAGATACGTTCGGTCAAAGCACAAGAACCTGCCCGGGCAATCCTTGTCAGAGCTCTCGCCAGCTTTTAGGCACTGAAGGGCAATGACCCCTAACGCACGCAAAGTGCGGTACCGGTTACACTGCATCACGAACCAGCAACCCACGCCATGCTACAAGTCCTGCAGTGGTTTTGTGGGACGCTCCAAACACTCCTCCTGGCGCAGCTAGGATTGGGGCGCACCAGTCCAGACCGGAAAAGAAGAGATACAACAGCGTGCCTGATTCCCGCGACCAGAGAAACCTCAGAGACAAGGTCAGGTGTATGCAGCGCCACGCGTCGTACATTCTCTTGTGTTTTGGCCGGGCGGCGTGTGCAAGGCAGGGACGTGACCTCCGCTCACAACGATCAAATAGAGCGACAGGAACTGCCTCGTGATGTCGGAACTGTCTGCACCCAGCCAATTGGGAGACACCTTCGAGTACACAGCATCGAACGCGTACGCGTCCGCAAAGTCAACGACGAGGTCCATCCTTGCCAAGTCAAAGGTGCTCCGAGCTGCCAGGGCACCGTTCCTCCTTATTAAGCCAGCTGCTTGCGTCCAGTTCGCGGCACTACGCGTGGACCAATACGTGCTTCCAAGGTTGCACACACGCACACGCCAGCAAGTGAAGTCCAGCAAAAGCGCCAGCAGCGACGCTGTGCCCTTGTGTGGGGACGCGCACTCGAAAAATGGGAACACCGCTGTGTCCACTTTCTGTGAAAATTGGCTTTTACCGAGTTTCTAACTGATCTGTGGATTTCTTTTGAAAGGGACGACTCGAGGCGGGGGAGGAGGAAGGACGGTTGCCTGGGAAGCGAAACTCGCAGTGTTTCTCTCACTCGCACACGCCCTGTTCCTACCTTGGCATCACCCGCTGTGAGACCGCGCGAAAGGGCGGGCTGTGGTGTGGCCAAATTGTTGCGTGTGCTTGGTGAGGGCAGCTCGGCAAGATGCCCAACCTCGGGTTCGTCAACGCCGAGCTGATCGTGCAAGAGGGCGGTCTTCCGCCGCTTGTTGACCTCTTATCTTCATCCAATGAGGGAATCCAGCAGCAGGCAGCAGGTGCGTTGTGGTCGCTCTCAGTCAACGCGGAGAACCACATCAAGATCGTGCGCGAGGGCGCGCTGCCATACATGGTTCGCCTGCTACAGTCCCCACACAACAAGATCCAGGAGCAGGCTGCAGGTACGCTTCGCAATTTGGCTGTGAACGACGAGAACAAGGTCAAAATTGTGCAGGAGGGGGCACTTCCCCACCTCGTGGCGCTTCTCCGCTCAACGTACGACCCCGTTCTGATCCAGGCAGCTGGCTCAATCCGGAATCTCTCGGTGCATCCGCAGAACGAGTTTAAGATCGTACAAGAAGGGGGAATCAAGCCTCTTGTTGACCTCCTCCGTTCGCCCAACTACAAAGTCGTAGAGCAGGCGGCGGTTTCGTTGCGGAATCTGTCGGTCAACGATGCCAACAAGGTTTACTTCGGGACGGACGGCGCGCTTGCTCCCCTTATCGCACTGCTCCGGTCGCCGCAGCTGGTGGTGCAAGAGCAAGCGGCTGTAATTTTGCGGAATCTCTCTCTAACCTCCGACAATGAGCGGAACATTATTCAGGAGGGTGGCCTTCCAGCAATCATCTCTCTGCTGCGCACCAATGAGCCGCGCCTGCAAGTTCACGCGGCCGTGATCCTGCGAAATCTCTCGGTGAATTCGGACAGCGAGGTGAAGATTGTGCAGGAGGGTGGGCTGCCGCCGCTGATCAATTTGCTCCGCTCGACCGACATTGATGTGCAGGAGAATGCGGCCGGCGCACTTAGGAATCTTTCAGAGAACGACCAAAACAAAGTGCGAATTGTTCAAGAAGGTGCGCTTGCGTGGCTTGTTCCGCTGATGCGGTCTCCTTCGTTCAAAGTTCTTGAACAGACGATGATGGTCTTGTGGAATTTGTCCGTAAATGCGGAAAATAAGGTTCGGATGGTGGAGAAGGGCGTTCTTCCCGGTCTGGTCTCCATCCTCAAGTCTCCTGAGGAGCGCATCCAAGAGCTCGTCGTCGGCACGCTTCGCAATCTTTCGTTCGTTCCCACACAAACCAAGCATTTCATTGATTTATTTGAACGGCGGGTTGCTGTGCCCGGCCTTCGACATTTTTGGCAGCATCCATGTGCCCTTTCTGCCGGCGCTGAAAATCGGTGGGAATTGACTGCAGGATCCAGCACGACAACAAGGCGCGCATTGTGCAAGAGGGAGCGCTTGCTGGGCTTGTGGCGCTGCTCAAGTCACCGATCGTCAACATTTTGCAGCACGCGGCTGCAACGCTACGCAATCTATCCGTGAGAGAGGGGAACGACGTCAAGATGGCGGTCGAAGGCGCCTTGCCCCCGCTTATTGCGCTGCTTTCCCACCCTTCGACAGAGGTGCAGCTACACGCTTGCGGAGCCATCCGTAACCTATCTGTGAACGACGAGAACAAGGTCAAAATCGCTCGTGACGTAGGATTGCGGCCGCTGATCGAGCTGCTCTCCTCGACGGTTATGGAAATTCAGGAACAAGCCGTCATTGCACTGCGCAACTTGTGTGCTAATTCGGAGAACCAGTCTAAGGTAGTGCAGGAGGGTGTCTTACCGCCGCTCATTGGAATGCTCAGAGCTTTCGAGGAGAACCTGCAAATGCTTGCGGCTGCCTGCATACGCAACATTGCTCTGGACGCGCAGAACAAGCTTGTGGTTGTGGAGACTGGCGCGCTCCCGCCCCTTGTCGCCTGCCTCTCCTCGACCAACGTTGGCGTGCAGGAACAGGCGGGAGCAGCGTTGAGGGTGTTATCGGCCAACACCGACAACCAAACACGTATTGTGGAAGAAGGTGGCCTTGGCGGGCTGATTGACCTTCTCAAGAGCGACAACAAGGACGTGCAGGAGCACGCATGCGGCGCACTTCGAAACCTCTCGATGAAGCGCGAAGTGTCCCGCAAGATCGGCGAGGAAGGGGCGCTGCCGTACATGATAGGTCTGATGCGTTCTCCCGATGAACGGATTCAAGAGCAGGCGGCCACGCTACTCCGGAACCTATCGGTTAATGATGAGAACAAGAACCGGATCGCACAAGCGGGTGGTCTAGCACCCCTTATCATCCTTCTTTCGTCGCCGCTGCCGCGAATTCAAGAGCAGGCTGCAGTTGCGCTTCGTAATGTCTCGCTGACGGAGGAAAATGAGACCGCGCTAGTGCACGAGGGCGCGCTGCCGCCGCTTGTTGAGCTCCTGCAGCATTCGGATGATCACATCGTCGAGCAGGCGCTCGTTACACTTAGGAACATTTCGGTGAATGTAGATAACGAAGTCAAAATGGTGCACGCTGGCGTGCTCACCCCGCTGATCACCCTGCTGCGTTCGCCAAAGACCTCGATTCAGGAGCAGGCGGCCGGTACGGTGCGGAATTTGTCGGTCAACGCCGACAACAAGATCAAAATCGTGCAGGAGGGTGGTCTTCCACCGTTAATTGCGCTGTTGCGTTCGTCGATCGAGACCATTCAGGAGCAGGCTGCAGTCGCGGTTCGTAACATCTCAGTCAACCAGGAGTATGACCTGAAGATCGTTCAGGAGGGCGGCCTTGCCCCGCTGATTGCCATGCTCTCGTCTGGCAACGAGATAGTGCAGGAGCAAGCTGCCGGAGCACTTCGCAATCTCTCGGTCAACAATGAGAACAAGGCCAAGATAGTCTCCAAGGGCGCACTTCCACGGCTCTTTGCGCTCGTGCGTGGATCAAACGAGGCGATCCAGGAACACGCGGCCGTTTGTTTGCGGAATCTCTCCGTCAACCCAGACAATGAGTCGAAGATGGTGGCGGAAGGCGGTCTTCCTCCGCTGCTCGCGATGCTGCGCTCTGACGACGAGATGATTCAGCTGCAAGCGGCCGTTGCGGTGCGCAATTTGTCTTTCTCCCCGGAGAACGAAGTGCGCATCGCTTCAGAGAACGGTATCCCTCCACTTGTGGCCGCACTCCGCTCGTCGGACCCCAAGATCCACGAGCACGTTCTTGTCGCACTTCGGAACATCTCGGCGAACCAGGACAATAAGGTTCGCATTGTGCAGGAGGGGGCCCTGGCTCCTCTCGTCTTTCTCCTCCGCTCAACCAACGAACTTATAACTCAGCTCTCGGCCGGTGTGCTGCGCAATCTTGCGTCCAATCTCGTCAATCAGGTTAAGATCGTGCAGGAGGACGCACTTGGGCCGCTTCTTGCCCTCATGCGATCGCCAAAAATTGCAGTGGTCGAGCAAGCGATCGGCTGCATTCGCAATCTTTCTGTTAATGCTGACAACGAGGTCAAGATCGTCGCAGGGAACGGCTTGCCAGTGCTGATCACCTGCCTTCGTATGGAGGAACGCACCATTCAGGAGCATGCTGTTGTTGTTATTCGCAACCTTTCAGTCAATGCCGAAAACAAAGTGAAGATCGTTCAGGAGGGGGCGCTCAAGCCGCTCATTGCGCTGCTTCGCTCCAAGCATGAGGTGACGCAGGAGCAAGCGGCTGTGGCACTGCGAAACCTCTCTATCAATGCCACCAACGAGCATAAAATGGTACAGGAAGGCGCAATACCGGCGGTGATCGATCTCTTGCGCTCTCGAGATGTCCGTCTGCACGAGCACGCGGCGGTGATCCTTCGAAACTTGGCTATCAATGCCGACAATGAGAAGGCAATTGCAGACGAGGGGGCCCTCCAGCCGCTGGTCGCAATGCTCATGTCGACTGAGCTTCCTGTGCTCGAGCACTCGTCGGGCGCGATCCGCAATCTCTCGGTCAACCCTGAGAACAAGGCGCAAATCGTCGCGGCGGGCGGTGTCGGCCCCCTGGTCTCCTTGCTCATGTCGCACTCTCCGCGAATCCAACTGCAGGCTGCCATGGCGATTCGAAACCTTTCGCTGCATCCGGGAACAGACGTTATGATTGTAAGCGAGGGCGGACTGGAGCCGCTCATTTCCATGCTCTATGCGTCAGATGAGGCACTACAGGAGGCCGCCGTCCTTGCACTGCGCAATCTCTCGATCTCAGACGACAACAAGGTCAAGGTTGTGCGTCAGGGGGGCTTGCCTGCGCTCATGGCGCTTCTTGGCAGTACCAACGTGTCGGTGCAGGAGCAAGCGATCGTTGTGATGCGGAATCTCTCGCTTGACCCCGAAAATGAGGTTCGAATGGTGGAGGAGGGAGCAGTACCCCCGATTGTGAACCTCCTGCGCTCCAACGTTGAAGCGATTCAGGAGCACGCTGCTGTGACGCTCCGCAATCTTTCGCTCAACGACGACAACGAAGTGCGCATCGTCGAGGAGGGTGCTCTTCCGCCGCTTATCGCCATGCTTTCTTCGGTCAAGACCCCGCTGCAGCTGCAGGCCGTCGGAGTTCTGCGCAACCTTTCGGTCAAGATGGAGAATAAGTTGACGGTCGTGCAAGAGGGTGCGTTGCCACCCCTTGCAAAGCTTCTCGAATCGCCCGAAGAAGAAGTCCAGCTTCAAGTCTCAGTGGTTGTTCGGAACCTCGCGGTTAACTCTTCCAACAAGGTCAAAATTGTGCAAGCAAACTTGCTCAACCCGCTGCTCAAGCTCTTGCGGTCTCCGAACGTACGTGTTCAGGAACAGGCAGCAGCGACTGTGCAGAATTTGTCTGTGAACGACGAGAACAAGCTCAAGATCATTGAAGAGGGAGGGATTCGCGCACTGGTCTCGCTCCTGGCGGTCCGTGACCTCGCGGTTCAGGAACACGGCTGCGGGGCGCTTCGCAACCTCTCTGCTGTGGAGGAGGCGCGCAATGTGATGGTGTTCGAGGGAGGACTTCCCCCGTTGATTGCACTACTTCGGTCTCAGTCACTGGCGGTACAGGAACACGCAACGGTGACGCTGCGGCACTTGACGGCGGCGGAGAACAACCGGCAGAAGCTGGTCAAGGAGAACGGCGTGCTGCCGCTCATCGAGCTGCTGCGGTCGGACTCAGAGGAGATTCAGGAGCAGGCTGCGGGGACCCTCCATAATCTCGCGATCGATGCTGATATTCGCGGTGTGATTGTCCAGAAGCAGGGCCTTCCCGCTCTCATTGAGCTTCTTGCGCCATCTCTCGGCGATAAAATCCAAGAGCAAGCGATCGGCACTATCCGCAACATTTCCGTCTCACCGCAGTACGAGACTGAGATCGTCACAGCCGGCGGCGTCTCGCGCATTGTCACGCTGCTCCGGTCCTTCAATCGCACTATCCAGGAGCACGCGGCGGTTGCGCTACGCAACCTGTCCGTAAATCCTGACAACAAAGCGCAGATGGTGCAGGATGGCTGCCTTCCGCCGGTCATCGCGTGCCTGGCATCGCCCGAGCACAAGGTGCAGGAACAGGCGGCCATCATCATCCGAAACCTGGCGCTCGAGCCCGATAACGAAGAGCCGATTGTTTCATCGGGCGTTCTCCCTCCGCTCATTGCACTCCTGCGCTCTCCGTACGAGCGTCTGCAGGAGCATGCGGCCGTTGCACTGCGCAACCTCTCTGTCAATGACGCCAACGAGTCCAAGATTGCTGAGGAAGGCGCGCTCCCTCCTCTGATCGCGCTATTGCGCTCGCCGGACAAGCAGATTCAAACGCAGGCTCTCGGCGTCCTCCGAAACCTCTCTATTTCCCCGGCAAACAAAGTGCGGCTCGTAAATGAGGGAGGGCTGCCTGCGCTTGTGGCGATTCTGCGTGGGTCGGTGTCTGAGCTGCTTGAAGGCGCGCTCATTACGCTCCGCAACGTGACAGTGGAGCCCGAGAGTGACATCCATCTATTCCAGGATGGTGCCGTGGCACCCCTAGTCCAGCACATGCAGTCGACAGACCCTGCCATTCGCAAGGCCGCTCTCGGCTGCGTCCGCAATCTCTCTGCGAATGCGCGTAGCAAGGCACACGTCTTGCGCGAGAACGGCTTGCAGCCCCTCATTTCATTTCTTGCTTGCAACGACGAGGAATTGCAGGAAAATGCCGCGGTGGTCTTCCGCAACCTTTCGGTGAACGCGGAGAACGACGACAAGCTCGTTTGGGAGGGAGGTCTGCCCGCGCTCGTCTCACTCCTCGGCTCGGTGAACGAGACTATCGTTGAGCACGTCGCGGGCGCCGTGCGAAACCTCTCGTGCGGAGTGGCGAATCGTCCCAAGATCGCGGAAGGCGACGGCGTTCGTTTGATCGTCACGCTGCTCACTTCGACCAACGATAATGTGCTTGAGCACGGCGCGGCCACGCTTCGTAACATCTCCGCATCTGCGGCAATCGCAGACAAAATTGCCCTGGAGGGTGGGATCGCCCAGCTCATATGGCTGATGGGCGGCTCTCTCTTGCCAGCCGTACGGATCCATGCAGCCGTCACGCTGCGCAACCTCACTGCGGCAACGACGGAGAATGAGGTCAAGGTGGTACAGGAGGGAATCCTGCGCACTCTGCTTCCATTGCTTTCGTCACAGGATGAGGCGTTGCAGGATCAAGCAGCCGTTATCCTGCGCAACATCTCTGTGAACAGCAACAACGACGATAATCTCGTGAGTGAGGGTGTGATGGCACCGCTCATCAAGAACCTCAAGGCACCACGTAAGCTTGTTCAGGAGCAGGCAGCAGGCGCTCTGCGGAATCTCGCTGTGAATCCCGCCAATAAGGTCAAGATCGTGGACGAGGGCGGGCTTTTGCCTCTTGTGGCACTGTTGCGGTCGTCAGATCGGCGGGTGCAGGAGCAGGCTGCTGGGGCGATACGGAACCTGGCAACCGACGACAACATCAAGGTCAAGCTTGCGCAGGACGGCGCCTTGCTTCCTCTTGCCAATTTGCTGCGCATCAACGACGAGCTGATTCAGGAGCAGGCAGCGGGCGCGCTGCGTAACTTGGCTGTGAATCCCAAGCTTCGCGACCTCATCGCGGACGAGGGGGCGATTACGCCGCTCGTAGAGCTGCTCAAGTTGCCCAACCTCAAGGTCGTCAAGCATGCTACCGGCGCCTTGGCCAATCTCTCGATGAATGTGCGTAACAAGGCGCGCATCGTGCAAGATGGCGGTCTGCCGCGTTTCATCGCGCTCCTACGTTCGGGAGACGAGCAAGTTCAGGAGCTTGCTGCAGTCGCTCTGCGCAATCTCTCTGTGTCTGCGGACGCAGAGGTGAAAGTTGTGCAGGAAGGTGGCATCCCGCGACTCATCGAGATGCTCCACTCAGCGGACGAAAGCGGCAAGGAGCAGGCACTGCTCGCGCTGCGCAACTTCTCCACGTCGCCCGACAACGCGTCCAAGATCGTGCGCGATAAGGGCCTCGCCTCACTCGTCCAGTGCCTGCGGTCGGACGACGACAAGGTCAACGAGCACGCGATCGTCGTGTTGCGCAACATCGCAGTTCACGCTGAGGTCGATCTTGAGACAGCGCGTGAGGGCGGACTTCCGCCGCTCGTGTCTCTCCTACGCTCGCCCGACGAGCAGGTGCAAGAGCAGGCGATCCTCGCGCTGCGCTCGCTCTCAGTCAACCACGTCAACGAGGTCACGATTGTCAACGACGGTGGCGTGCCTTCTATGATGGAGCTCCTTCTTGCGCCGCAGGAGACGATCCAGCTGCAGGCCGTCTCTGCAGTTCGCACCCTCTCCGCGTCATACGAAAACCAAGCCAAAATCGTCGAGCAGGGTGGCCTGCCTCTGATCATCGGACTCTTGCGCTCACCCAATGTGCAAGTGCAGGAGCACGCAGCAGGCGCCATTCGCAATATGGCGACAAGCGTGCAGCTCAAGTCCAAGATCCTTGAAGCAGACGGACTCGCGCCCATCATTGCACTTACCCGATCGCATTCGAATACGGCGCAGGAGGCTGCACTCGCCTCTCTCTTCTCGCTCTCCTTCGACGCCGGGGCGCTGGTCAAGCTAGCCGAGTACGGTGGCATTCCGCCGCTGGTCCAGTTGCTTGGATCGCCAAACGACGAGGTTCAGGCGCTAGCGGCTGGTATCGCACGTAATCTCTCTGTCAGCCAGGAGACGGAAGCGGAGCTTGTGGAAGCGGGCGTTCTCACACCAATGATCCTGCTCCTCTCCTCGCCAAACAAAACGGCGCAGGAGCACGCGGCATCGACCCTCAAAAATCTCTCCGCCTCGGCGGCGCACAAGGTGCGCATGGTCCAGGAGGGCTGCATCAAACCTCTGCTCCAGATGTTGCCGCACCCCGATGCAGCAGTGCAAGAGCCTGCAGCAGTTGCGCTGCGCAACCTTTCGGCACACCCCAAAAACAAAGACCGCATCGTTTCGGAGGGTGGTTTGCCGTACATCATCGCACTGCTGCGAAGCCCTGACAAGGCGATGCAGGAGCACGGAGCAATGGTTGTGCGCAACGTATCAGTCAACGATCAGAATGAGGTTCGCATTGTCGAAGACGGCGCTCTGCCCGCACTTGTCGATCTCCTTCGCTCGCCAGATTCCAAGCTGCAGGAGCTTGCTGCTGGTGCCATCCGCAATATTTCGGTGAACGCCAACAATAAGATATTGATCGTGCAGGAAGGTGCCGTCCCACCGCTCATCTCGCTGCTTTCGTCTTCAGACGACAAGATTCAGGAGCAGGCTGCGGTGGCATTGCGGAACCTCTCCGTCAACCCCCAGAACGAGGTGCAGATTGTGCAGGAAGGAGGTATGCGGCCGCTGGTTGCGCTACTGCGCTCCTCCAACGACAAGGTACAGAGACAGGCGGCAGGTGCGCTGGCGAACCTTTCGGTGCACCCCAAGAACAAGGTGAAGCTTGTTCAGGCTGGTGGTCTCCCGCCGCTGGTTACGCTTCTGCGGTCGGGTTCAGACAAGGTCAAGGAGCACGCTGCGGGGGCCATGCGCAACCTGTCGATGAACCCCGAGCTCGAGGCGGACTTGCTGCGCGAGGGCGCGCTGGCGCCGCTCATCTCGCTGCTCTCCTCACCGGAGATCAAAATCCAGCTTCAGGCCGCGGTGGCTCTGCGGAACCTCTCAGTCACGCCCGACTCCAAGATCAAGATCGTCGAGGAGGGAGCAATCCCCGTGCTAGTCACTCTTCTCCGTTCTCCAGATCTGCGCTTGCAGGAGCAGGCGGCTGTTATCTTCCGCAACCTTTCCGTCAACTCGGAGAACAAGGTGCTGATTGTCCAGGGCGACGCGGTGCCTGGCCTTCTCGCTCTCCTGCGCAGCCCGCAAGATCCGACAGCGGTGGAGGGCGACCCCGAGTACGAGGCGCAGGTTGCTTCCTACAAGCAGTCATTAAAGGTGCAGGAGCAGGCGGCGGGCGCGATGCGGAATCTCTCCATGCACGCCGAAAACAAGGGAACGCTCGTGTCTCTTGGCATCATTCCGCCGACGCTCCTGCTTCTCCAGTCCGACGAAACTGCCATCAAGGAACAGGGCGCTGGAATTCTGCGCAACATGTCGGTCTCAGCGCCACACGGCGCCATCATCATCTCAGACGGCGCGGTTCCGCACCTTGTGAGCCTTCTTCGCGTGCCAGATCTCAAGGTCCAGGAGCAGGCGGCGGCCACGCTGCGGAACCTCTCGGCGACGCCTGAAAATCGCCCGGCGCTTGTGCAGGCCGGGACCCTCCCGCTGCTGATCGAACTCCTCTCGAGCCCCGAGGAAAAGATCCAAGAACAGGCGGGCGTGGCTCTCCGGAATCTCTCCGACCAGGTCGATCACTGAGCACTGCTGCAGTGCTGCAGTGCTGCAGTGCTGCACTGCCGCGGCACACACGCACCGCGCGCTTGCGCTAGATGTTTTGTACATATATGCGTGTCACTCACCCTCGGTCAACTAGCAAAGGCTACGTGGTCCTTCACAGATGCGCTGTCTGCCAGTCCCGTCAGCCCCTGCCACCGGCACCTTGCTAGGGTGTCTTCCCAATTCACCATACCTCTTTGATTTATTGAGTACACGCAGTACGTGCACCCCTGGCTACCCAAATGCAGTTGAACCGACAGCTGAGCAACGCCTCAAATGAGGCTCTTCGAAAAATAGTCAGCTATTGTCGAGAAGCGCGACGCGGCGGCGCCCGCAAGTCCGCCTGCACCGTTGGCCTCGGCTGCTTCCAGCTCGCGAAAAAATGACTCCTGCACCTCAGCCGTCTGAGCGCGCGCAGATGAGGCGGCGATGGCACGGACGCGGGCAGCCTCAGGTCCACACAGCGGGCATTCCTTGTCTTTGTCCGACGCGAGGCAGCGCTGGTGGAACGAGCACGGCGTGCCCTCGTGCTGGCACATGAAGTGCACCGTCGGGAGGTCCAGCGGCTGGCCGCACGCTGAGCAGTCCCGCCCCTGCACGACCCGCGCCTGCGTGCGGAGTGTCTCCATTTCCTGGCGCATCCGCGCCGTCTCGACCGCCAGCACCTTGACCACGCCGCGGTCCTCCTTGATGCGCCGCGCCTCTGCTGCGAGCGAGCGCGTCATCAAGCCCTTGACCAGCTCCAACGTCGCCCCAGGGTGCTGCGCGAGAACCTGCACAACCACTAGGGGCGGCAGCAGACGCCCCTCCTCTATTCGTTCCAGCACACGAGTCACCTCACTACGAGGCAGCTCTTCCTGCGCCGCGAGAAAGTGCAGCGCCTCGACCCACAGCTGCGGCTCAAGAGTTCCCAGCCTCTCGCACGTCTGCATTACCCCTTCCACGTTTCCGCGCGCCGCGTGGTGCTCAAGCAAGTGTCTGTGCGCGCCTGGCCCCTGTCGCTCCAGCAGTCGCTCCAGTCCAGCGTCGAATTCGCGAAGCCGGCACGCCGCCAGTGCAGCATCCGAATCAAGTCGCGCCCGTGATTGCTGAATCAGCGCCAGCGCCTTGCTCTCCCACTCGCCAGCACCAGCAGAGTCAGACTGGCTTCGCCTTGCCGCCCACTCTGCGACATACAATTCGAGGAGCGTGTTGTACACCCCCGGCGGTGCTGCATCATCGTGGGAGGCAAGATGCTCGAGGAACGCCACGAGGTACGGTCGTTCCGCCTCGCCGGCGAAGATGTGCACCAGCCCCATCGCCATCGCTGTCGCTGAATCCGCACCTGCGCACTCACTCTCAGCCCCTGCTCCCCGCGGTCCCGGCTCCCCGCTCGATCCCCGCCCCTCACGCCCCTCGTCGGCAGCGGAGCCCCCCTCCGCCGGCAGGACCCGTGCCATCGGGTTCCTGCGGATCCGCGTGATTCCCCTGCCCTCTCCAGCCCCACGCACCGCTCTGCTGCCCCCCTCGCCGCGTGAAGCGGCCTCACTTTTCCTGGTGACGTCAGTTTCGGTGCCCTTGTGTGGTCGCGGGCCCGCATTGGCTTGGAGCGCAGGCGGCGCAGACGCGGGCCCAGTGCAGAGGCTCTTGAGCAGCTTCGTCAGCGCGGCGGGCTCATGCGGCATCACGTGCGCGCCCACAGAGCGAACGCATGCCAGCGCGTCAGTTGGCGGCAGCTCCGTCATGTAGCCCACGGCCCCCTCGTAGTCATGCTGCTGCTGGACGAGGATATCCACGGCAAGTAGGTGCCGGCGGTGCTCACGGGCCAAGTGCAGCGCGTGGCCCAGGTAGCCAGCGGAGCACAACGTATTGATTGCCGTGTCGGGGTCGTACTGCAGACCGTTCCACCGAATGAACTTATCGAGTGCCGCCGCATCCTTCAGCTTCGTGTAACAATTTAATAGCAATGTTGTCTGTTCAGCATGCGCGAGTCCACGTTCGTGCAGAGCTTGCAGATAAAGTGTGAGGTTGTGGATGCGCTGGGCATCGAGAAATTTGCGGATCACGTACGAAGGCTCAAGCTTGCCAACGGTCAAAAGGTATTGTGCCATCGCGCCATCAAAGTCTTGTTTGGCGTACAGGTGGTCGCCATACTTGCGCTGGATGTCGACGATGTACGCCTCGTCGAGCTGCTGCGACTGCGCGAGGTGCACGGCCATCGGATAAAGGTTGCGCTTGAACAGCATATCGAGCTTCTCCGCCGTGTCCTTTTCGGCCAGCTTGTGCACCTTACCATCGCCACATACGAGGACGATGCCCCCCCACTCGTAGGTCGCAAAGCGCACCGCGGGCACCGCTGCAGAGAAGGCGACGAGCTTGTTGCGCATGTCGTACACAGTGACTGTCGCCGCCGCGCCCACCTTGGCGAGGGGCGCACCGCGTGCGGGCGGCGCCTGGGGGCGCGGCAGATCGGCGGTGGCGACCAGGAGGTAGCCGCGCATGACGGCGAGAAGGACTTTGTCGCCCTCGAGCGCGTAAGTAGCGCCGCGCCCGTCGCGGTGGAAGCAGTACACCGCCTCCTGCCTCCCCACCAGCATCTCGTGCTCCTCCGTGTACGCCGCTGCCCCCAGCGCGCAGCCCTGCTCATCGAGCACCTCGCACCGTGCCTGATCTAGGTTTTGGAAGCACAGGAGCTGCGACGTGGTGGCCACCATCAGGCCCGACGGCCCACTCCTCGGCTCCTCGCGTCCGTTGCGCGCGCCCTGCGGCTCAAGACCCACCCCAGCGACGGGAGCTTGGTGCGGCGTGGTTAGGACGCGGACGCCCCCGCCTTTGCCCCGCGCGTGCGGGTCGACGAGCAGGATGGCGCCCGAGTTGAGGCCGAGCACAACGAGCGACAGGTCGTCCGCCGCGGTCAGGGCCGTGACGGGCGAGCGCGGGAGTGGGACCGACTGGAAGATGTCCTTGCTGATCGTCAGCTCGAACGACTCACCGTCTGGGTCCGTCTTATCTACATTCCACACCTTGAGCATGCAGGTAGCGGCTGCGTCATCGCCGACGCTCACAAGCAGATTCTGCTGCGCGATCAGCATGAGCTGGGTCACCCGCCGCTCAAATGCTTGAAACTTTGTAAGGGCGCCCTTCCGGTCGCAGAGAGTCACGACACCAGACGCGTCACCAAGCATAAGCTGGCCCTTCCCAGATGTGACGCATGTGACCTGCAAACGAGCTAGCTCGGGATGCGGTGCAGTGGAAGAGGCATCCTGCCCACATGACAGCTTCTCAGTTCGGCACACCGTAGTGCAGACACATCAGGCCGAAAAAAGTAGATGTGTGTACCGCCACAACGATACTTCCCTCAAGACCAGACAGCAATCAATCCTCTTGTCGCAGTCACACAGAGCTGGCCCCGAGTAGGAGAGGATCCCGCAGAAAACTCGAGAGGGGCAGGGGGGCGACTACCTCGCCCTTCAGGAGTTCCTTGTCAAAAAATTGGAACCGTCGCCACTGGCTCTGCATTATATCGGGCCCCCGATGTTGGCGCACTGCCTCACGGCCTCAGGACACGCTTGAGGTTCTGCTCGGCGCGCTGTCGGGATGAAGTTCCACCTTCGCGGTGTGTCACCAGATTGCGTGAATCCACTTCTGGGATCAACTTCTGTGGATCAACTTCTGGCTATTATTCACTTTCACGGAAACATTTGGAGAGTCACCCACCTCGCCACGCCGCTCCTCGTGAGAGGCGGCCCGTCGGGCGAGGATGCGGCATCGGGCCGGTGAATGCATACGCCGTATTACTCCTGCAGTGGCGGTGTGTGCTATTGTGATGGTTGTGGCAAGTCCATGGCTCGGTGCGAGTCGGAGGGGGCAACTGCCGGTCGAGCTGAAGGGGAAGACACCGCCGGACAAGACCGCAGTTGTGAAAGGTAGCGCGCGGCCACTGGCTGAAGTGGGCGACGCGACACATCCAAACAAAGACCCACAGTTGTCTGTCGCGAAGGTCACTTCTCGCCCCTGGTCGTTCTAGCGCGAGAGATTTTAAGAATTCGGCCTGCGAGACGCATTGTGTGCCCGGTGACCCAACGAGCCTTCGTAATTGCTCCATACGTGCGCAGGCGGCGCTGGTAGAATCTGCTGGATCCGAACAAGAAGCCGAAAAAGAGCTTCAGGCTGTTGAGGACAATGTGCCAGGGTGGATGACGCAGTTTCCGTCGTCGGTTCTCACCGACACCCTCCGCGTCATGGACCAGCAGGCTAAGCTCGCTGAAGCGCTTCCCGAGAAGAAGCTGGTCAGAGCAGATGGAGCAGCACGGCCAACGCCAGAAGTGGCGGTGGATTCAGCAAGGGGAACGCACCCAGCCGGGTCTGCGTTGCAGGCGGCTACAAGTGGGATGGCCGCAAGCGGGGAGAGTGTGTCCCCTGCTGAGATGGAGCGTCGGGTGCTTGAACGGGGCACCGCAGTCGCGGTGGGCAAGGCAAAAAATCAATCATCGGGCGGGGAGAAGACGGAGAACGACCCGGTTCTGGCACAGGAAGCAGGGCGACTGGCGGCAGACCTTCGCCGCGCTGCGCATCTGCGGGCGTTGGCGGCAGCTGCGAGCGGGCCCCGCGCGGCTTCACCGAAGGCTGCGGCCGACTCCAACGATGCAGGGAAGAGATCGATTCCTTCAAAGATTCAGGGCGATGCGGTGAGTGGCGCACTGCCGAAGCCGGAGATCGCGACGCTAGGGGGCAAAGAGGCCAAGGAGCTCGGCTCGCTGTTTGGCCTCAACACCGTGATGCACAAGCTGGGGTCGGAGACCAAGGCCCTCCAGCAGGCCATCGTGTCGGGGAAGGTTCCCCAGCAGCTGTTCCCGACGCCCACAGCGGTGGTGGCGGAGCGTCGGGCGGCAGCGCGGCGACGGCAGAGCGAGAAGCGGCTAGAGGCACAGGCGCAGGCCAAGGAGGCAGACCTTGCAGAGTCGGAGGGCCGCGCGGCGCTGGAGGAGGCAGCCAAGCAGCTGCTCGCAAAGCTTCCTGCCAGTGACAAGGACCCATGGCTGCGCACGACGCTCGCCAAGATCGCCAGGCAGGCAGGGACACTGAAGCTGCCGCGCGATGAGCTTGCGAGGCTCTCCGGCGCCCACTCACAGGAGCCGTGCTCTGTCAAGCTTGGAAGACTGCCGGCCTGCGCAACTCACCGCCACCCCGAGATGAGCGTGTCGTCCAGCACGGCTTCCAGTCCCGAGGCGGCGAGAGGGCAGGTCAGCGGCGCACCTGAGGTGGGCGGGTCGGCGTTGGCAAGCACCGCTGCGGGCCGGCGCCAGGCGGAGGCGCAGCGGCTGCTGCACCACATGCTGTCGATGGCCCACGCGGACTTTGCGCGCAAACGAGCAGAAGCGCGCCGGCGGCTGCAGTCACGCGCGGGAAAGCGCGGGCGTGGAGGGGCGCGGGGCGCGGGGAAAGGAGGGGCGACCGCCGGGCGGGGGGTGCAGCGCGCGGGCGCGGCTGGAGGGCGGGACGGACCCCGGGTGGCTGCGAGGGCGGCAGTGCCGCAGGGGCACGCTGGGGGCGCGTCGATGCAGCCTCTGGTGCTACGTGGAGCGCACGCGCGGCACGAGGCAGCGCGGGCGCTGGCGGCGCGACACGCGGCGCGGGAGGCGGCAGGGCACGCGGCGCAGGTTGGGGAGGCCGCGGAGGCCCAGCGCCGGGAGCACGAGCGCGGGTCGACCGTCGACGCGCTCGCGCGGGACATGCTCAAGGATATTCGTGACATCTTTTGAGAGACTTACAGGCAGCCAGGCGCGGTGATGCGTGCGCAGTTGCCTCGAAAATGAAACAAAACAGACATTCGCCCCACCGCTGAACGGTGCACGCACGCCCCGGAGAGATAATGTGCGCCACTGCCCCAGCCATCAGTCAGCCTTCTCGTGCACCGTGCGAGCGCAAGACGCAGAGCGCTGCGCCGGCGGTCTTCACTCGATCGGCCACTCCTCTGCGTCGGAGGCCTCTGACTCTGAAGGCCCCGACTCCCATTCGCCCCCCAGCCCCGAACCAGCGACGCGCAGCTTGCGCGCATAGCCAAGAGAGTCCGAGCTCCCTGGCTGCCACGCTGACGCACCGCTCGCGCGGCCGCTGTGGCCGCGACCGTTGCCGCTAATGTCGCTGTCCGAGTCTGGAGAATCGAGAGGGGCACGCGGGGGAGCGCCCGCCGGCGCGCGGGGAGCCGGGCTGTAGGCCGAAGAGTGCGGAGAGGAGGCGGCTGAGGAGGCGCAGGAAGAGAGTGCCGACAGAGGGCGGGGAGAGAGCGCGCCCGAAGCAGCGGCCGTCGGCGGCGCATGCGGCGGCGGGACCATGGCGCCGCGGCCGCCGAGGTCGAGGGTACGCTCGACGAACACCACCTCGGGGTGCCGCGCCAGCCGCACGTGAGACGGCGCCAGGGCGCGGACGGCCGCGCGCGGGTCGGCGCCGGCGCCAGTGCGCGCGGGGTGGCGGAGCATGGCGCGAGCGACGCGGGAGGAGGCGATGAGGTCTGGGGCGTGGCGCGAGAAGGGCGCCTGGCGCTGCAGGCCGCCCTGGCCCTCGATATACCGCTGAGCCTGCTCCAGCGCAGGGACCCGGCACGCCCCGCGCGGCACATGCGGCAGCTGCACGTGGTCCACCACTCGCACGCCCGAGCGGAGCGCGAAGACCGGCAGCGCCCCGCTGCCCGCTCCCCCACGGCGTCGCTGCTCGGCTGAGGAGCCCTTGGAGCCCTTTCTCCCCGTGGACTCAGCGATGTTGCTGCGCGACGACGGCAGCAGCGGCCGCGGCGGAAAAGGGCTCCAAGCGTCTGCCTCGGCGGCTGCCACGCACCCCTCGCAGTCCACCGGGTCGATACGCGCGCGCGCGTTCGGTCCTCGCCCGGCGGCCACGCCCCGCGCCACCCCAGCAAGCGCCACTCGCAGCCCGTTCGCCGACAGCCGCCCGCCCCCGCCCGCGGCCTCCCGCCTCCGCTCGCTCCGTCTCCCCTTGAAGCCGGTACCGCCCCCCGCGTCGTGCAGACATGCCTCGCGAAAGCACTGCGCGGCAGCCGCGCGCGAGAGCTGCGCGGGTACCAGCGCGGCGCGCGCCACAAGCTCCTCGAAGTCGGCCCAGATCATCCACCGCGGCCCCGCCGCGCCCTCGCCCTCGCCCGTCGCCAGCGCGTCGAACCACGCCTCCACCTCCCCAGCCCGCACGCGGCGCCCCACGATCCTCTCCCCTGCCGCTGCCCCGAGCAGGCTGCGGCCACGCGCGGGCTCCTCAGCGCGCTCTACCGCCGCGCCGCCCGGCTCAAAATGCACTCCCTCCCCGCCCCGCGCCCCCGCAGCGCCCCACTCCCTCCCGCCCGAGCCGCGCAGGATGCCGCGCCGCGCCCCCCCCCCGGCCATTCCAGGCGGCCTTTCGCCTTTAGCAAGCGCCTCCAAGGCCCCCCAGCGCGCGCCATCCAGCGCGCGCAGCCTCCCCGCGCCTGCCCCGCGCGCCATCGCTCCGGGCGGCGCGCTCTCAGCGCGTTGGCCGCCGCG
>Ga0115567_10001405_pt1 | contig 24125 bp, 24 predicted proteins | sample COGITO_mtgs_1204_2_FD_88679 | JGI IMG/M metagenome (GOLD analysis project Ga0115567, IMG submission 88679) | Pelagic marine microbial communities from North Sea - COGITO_mtgs_120412 | ecosystem: Environmental > Aquatic > Marine > Epipelagic | place: Germany:Helgoland, sampling site Kabeltonne... | reverse complement strand
TCCAGCCGCCGGACTCCTTCCAGCGATTAACGATTTCACAGAACAGCTCGGCGGTGCGCTCGGCATCGTAGGCGGCTGAGTGTGCCTCGTTGTTGTCAAAGTCTATGCCCGCTTCGCTGCAGGCCTTTGCCAGTACTGTCTGGCCGTAGGCAAGCCCCGACAAGGTGGCGGTATCGAAGAACGAGAAGGGGTGAAACGGGTTGCGTTTGATGCCGCAGCGCTCGATCGCGGCATTGACAAAGCCGCCGTCAAAATGGGCGTTGTGACCGACCAGGATAGCGCGATTGCAGCCCTGGTCACGGATTTCCTTGCGCACGATACGGAATATTTCGGTCAGGGCTTCCTCTTCCTCCACCGCCTCGCGGAAGGGGTGCCAGGGATCGATGCCGGTAAAGTCCAGCGCGGCCTGCTCGATATTGGCACCCTCGAAAGGTTTTACGTTGAAATTGTACGTGCGATGCACTGACATCCGGCCTTCTTCGTCCATCCGCACAATGGACGCAGCGATCTCCAGAATGGCGTCGGTGGTGGCGACAAAACCGCCCGTTTCGATATCGATCACCACGGGTAAAAAGCCGCGAAAACGATTGCTGATTCGGTGTTCGTTAATATCCGGCAAAATGTCAGGCATCCCCGTTCACTACGTGCCAGCCAACGGCTTCTCCGGCTCGCATGGGTGTGAGGGGGTGCCCACCCAGTGGCAATTGCGCGGGCACCTCCCAGGCAGTTTGTTGCAAGGTGATTTGCTCTGTGTTGCGCGGCAGGCCGTAGAAATCCGGGCCGAAATGGGACGCAAAGCCTTCCAGTTTGTCCAGCGCGCTGACGCCGGCGAAAGCCTCTGCATACAGCTCAATGGCGGCATGGGCGGTATACACACCGGCGCAGCCGCAGCTCGTTTCCTTGGCTGCGGTTGTGTGGGGAGCCGAGTCCGTGCCCAGGAAAAACCTGGGATTGCCGGACGTGGCGGCTGCAAGCAGGGCCTGTTGATGGGTATCGCGTTTCAGGATGGGCAGGCAAAAATAGTGCGGGCGAATGCCACCAACCAGCATGTCGTTGCGGTTTAACAGCAGGTGATGGGCCGTGATAGTCGCGGCGACGTTGGCCGGTGCCTCACTGACAAAGGTGACCGCATCTGCTGTAGTGATGTGCTCCAGCACCACTCTCAGGCCCGGGAATCGCTCTACGATCGGCGCTAGATGGCGGTCAATAAACACCGTTTCGCGATCAAAGATATCTATCGCACTGTCGGTGACTTCTCCATGAATCAGCAGCGGCAGGTCGTGTTGTTCCATGGCGGCCAGAGTCGGATAGAGCTTGTCGAGGTCGGCCACTCCGGCGTCGGAGTTGGTGGTTGCTCCAGCCGGGTACAGCTTGATGGCGTGAACAAATTCGCTCGCAGCAGCCAACTCTACTTCCGCCGCGTCAGTCTGGTCGGTCAGGTACAGCGTCATCAGTGGTTCAAACTGCCTGGGCAGTTCGGTCATTGCGTCCAGTATGCGTTCGCGGTAGGCCGCAGCCTGCGCCACGGTGGTCACCGGTGGCGTCAAATTGGGCATCACGATGGCGCGGCCAAAGTAGCGTGCCATGTGCGCACAGGTATCGCGCAGAGCACCGCCGTCGCGCAGGTGAACATGCCAGTCGTCGGGGCGGGTGAGAGTCAGTTGGGTCACATTGGGCCTGGGGCAGGATGGTTGAGGGGCGAATGCTACCTTACTCCATGGCTATTGGAAAACGGAGCTGCTCTGGCTCTGCCCATCTCGCAAGGACAGCGGGGCGCCGTCGCGATGCAACTCAGGCTGGGAATTGGCCGCCCCTGCGAGTAAAATATGCGCCCTTTCAATCTAGCGCGGGAACTGTGAGATGTCTGATGTAAGCAAAGTGGTATTGGCCTATTCCGGGGGACTCGATACCTCGGTGATTGTCCGCTGGCTCCAGGACAGCTACAACTGTGAGGTGGTCACCTTCACCGCTGACATCGGCCAGGGTGAAGAAGTGGCGCCAGCCCGGGCCAAGGCCGAAGCGCTGGGCGTGAAGGAGATTTATATCGATGATCTGCGCGAGGAATTTGTGCGGGATTTCGTGTTTCCCATGTTCCGTGCCAATACCGTTTACGAGGGCGAGTACCTGCTGGGTACCTCCATCGCCCGGCCCCTGATTGCCAAGCGCCTGATTGAGATCGCCAACGAAACCGGCGCCGACACCATCTCTCACGGAGCCACCGGTAAAGGTAACGACCAGGTGCGTTTCGAGCTGGGGGCCTATGCGTTGAAACCGGGTATCAAAGTCATCGCGCCGTGGCGCGAATGGAATCTCAACTCACGCGAATCCCTGATGGCCTATTGCGAACAGCACAATATCCCGGTGGATTTCTCCAGCAGCAAAAAGAAATCTCCCTACTCGATGGATGCCAACCTGCTGCACATCTCCTATGAAGGCGGCGTTCTGGAGGACCCCTGGACGGAGGCTGAGGACGACATGTGGCGCTGGAGCGTCAGCCCCGAAGTGGCCCCGGATCAGGCGACCTATATCGAACTGGACTTCGAGCGCGGCGACATTGTAGCGATCGACGGCCGGGCCATGAGCCCCGCTACGGTGCTGGAACACCTGAACAAGGTCGGTGGCGCCAATGGCATTGGCCGCGATGACCTGGTGGAAAATCGCTATGTGGGTATGAAATCACGCGGCTGTTATGAAACGCCCGGTGGCACCATCATGCTCAAGGCTCACCGCGCTATCGAGTCTCTCACTCTGGATCGGGAAGTGGCGCATCTGAAAGATGAACTGATGCCGCGTTACGCGAAAATTATCTACAACGGCTATTGGTGGTCGCCCGAGCGTCAAATGTTGCAGACTGCCATCGACCAGTCCCAGACCTGTGTTAACGGCCGGGTGCGGCTGAAGCTGTACAAAGGCAACGTGATTGTGGCGGGTCGCCAGTCAGCCGATAGCCTGTTCGACGAGAGCATTGCCACTTTCGAGGAAGATGCCGGCGCTTACGATCAGGCCGATGCGGAGGGCTTTATCAAGCTGAACGCGCTGCGTATGCGCATTGCTGCCAATAAGGGCCGCAAGCTCTTGTAAGGCTATCGGCCCGCGCAGCTTGTCCGTTAGGAAGAGTATCGGAGACGGTGTGGCAGTGGCGTGGAGCCCGATAGTTCCGCTCCGCTGGATGTTATCGTACTGGCATTGACGGCGTCGGTCTGGTTTGAGCGCATCCGACACTGGAGAGCCCGCAACCGAACGCAGGTGACTGGCAGCGAGCCCGCCGGCTTAAGCGCAGTGTCGACACCTAACAGGGGAAGAGAGCTCAATGAGCAGGTTTTTCGTATGGCTGGGCGGCATCGTTATGCTGCTGATTCTGGGGGTGATGGCGGGAGGATGGTGGCTGCTCTCTGCCGATGTATTGGAGCCGCCGGAGCTGCCTGGAGAACGCGTGGCTGGCGTGCTGGAAGTGGATGGGCTGGCGCGTCACTGGCAGGCTTATATACCGGAGTCCCGTACGCCAGCGGCGCCGCTGTTGATTCTTCTGCACGGCTCCAGGGGCGACGGCCGGGAGATGCAGGTGGCGAGTTTTTACAGCTTTGATGTTCTGGCTGAGCGCCAGGGGCTGATCACTGTTTATCCCGACGGCGTTGAAAAGCACTGGAATGACTGTCGTGCCAGCGCCTCATATGCGGCCAACACCCGCAACATTGACGATGTCGGTTTTCTCCGTGCGCTGATCGCGGAGATGGTAGTGGAGTTTGATGTTGATCCGCGGCAGGTGTTTGTCGCGGGGCTGTCCAACGGTGGTCACATGGCCTACCGCATGGCGCTGGAGGCACCGGATGCGGTAGCAGGCGTTGCCGCTTTCGCAGCCAACCTGCCGGTGGAGAGCAATCGCGATTGCAGTGCCAGCGGTGTACCGCTGCCGGTTCTGGTGGTCAACGGAACCGAAGATCCGGTCAACCCGTACGAAGGCGGGCTGGTGGAGCTGTTTGGTGACAGCAGCCGCGGCGAGGTCATATCAGCGCGCGAGACAGCGGCCTACTGGGCCGGGCTGGCAGGCTATCGCAGTGACGGGCAGCAGAGCGACTGGGCTGATCGCGATGCGCAAGACGGAACCCGGGTAAGCACAATGATGTGGCGGGGGCCGGGACGCCCGCCTGTGGCTCTGGTCACCGTAGTCGACGGCGGGCATACCATGCCGGACCCGGTGTTCCGCTTGCCGCGCATTCTCGGAACCACCAGCCATGAATTCGACAGTGCCGAACTCACCTGGCAGTTTTTCAGCGAAGGCAACCTGCAGCCGCCCTCGCCGTAAGTGATTTACTGTTTGTGGACTTTGCCGCCTTTCATGACAAAGTCGACATCCAGCAGCTGCTCGATATCATCCAGGGGTGAGCCGTCCAGGGCGATCAGGTCGGCGTGCTTGCCGGGCTCCAGGGTGCCGAGGGTGGCGCTCATGTCAATCAGGTCAGCCGCATTTACCGTGGCTGACACCAGGATGTCCATGTTGCTCATGCCGGCCTGCTTCATCAGCACCGCTTCCCGGGCATTGTCGCCATGGGCGGAAACGCCACTGTCAGTGCCGTAGGCGATCTTGACGCCGGCCTTGTAGGCCTTGCCGAAGTTTTCCTGCATATCCGAGCCCACGCGAATCGCCTTTTCCTTGATGGCCGGGCTCATGAAGTCTGAGGTCTGGGCCATTTCGCGTACGGTGTGGCCGGCGAGCAGGGTGGGAACCAGGTAGGCGCCGGTGGATTTGAACAGCTTGATGGCCTTGGGGCCGGTGTAGGTGCCGTGTTCGATACTGTCCACGCCCGCTTCCAGCGCTGCAATGATGCCGTCTTCCTGGTGGGCGTGGCTGGCGACCTTGCGGCCCATGCGATTGGCGGCCAGCACAACTTCGTTCAGTTCATCGGTTTCCATCTGTTGTCCGGTGCCGGTGTTGCGGTCGGTCAGGACGCCGCCGGTCGAGGTGATCTTGATCAGGTCGGCGCCGTATTTGATGGCGTCCCGGGTGGCCCGGCGACAGTCGTAGGGCCCATCGCAAATGGATTTGTCGGTGTACAGCTCCAGCAGCTCGTGTTTCATGCCGGACACGTCGTTGTGGCCACCGGTGATGCCCACACCGCCGGCGGCGATAATGCGCGGGCCGTCGATCCAGTTGCGCTCAATGGAATCGCGCAGGGCGTACATTTCCTGGGAGCGGGAACCGGCGTCGCGCACGGTGGTAAAACCTGCGTCCAGGGTGCGCAGGGCAAACATCAGGGAGCGCATCTGCACCAGTTCGTCGGAGAATTTCAGGTCTTCGCTGTCGCCATTGGGACCCAGTTCACCCTGCAGGTGCACGTGCATATCCATCAAGCCGGGCATTACAAAGCGGTCTTTCAAATCGATCAGCCTGGCGTCGGCATCGAACCCGGAGCTGTCGTGATAACCATCCAGCACCTGGCTGATCTTGCCGTCTTCGACAACCAGGGTCTGCTCCTGTTGAGGTGCCTCTCCGGGTACCGCAAGCAGGGTGCCGGCATGTATCACGACGGTTTCAGCGAGGGCGGCACCCGCCGCCAGACTGCTGAGCGCAAGTGCTGCAGCACTGTGGCGGATGAGCTGTGGAAGGTGTCGTGAGTTGCGCATGTGATTTCTCCGGGTCATTGGCCTGCGCAGCCTATAAAGCGCCGACCTGCTTGTCAAAGGAAGGGGGCCTGAACACAGTCGAGTTACTAATGGAAATCCCGTGAGGTGACCTGCAGATTCTCCAGTTCATTGGAGTAGTCAAACAGGGCCCCGGCGATGATGTGTGTCACACCGTCGCTGGTCTCAAGGGTACCTTTGACCAGCAGTAATTTGGCGCTCATCAAAACCCGGCGAAAGTGCTGCTGGGTGCGCGGCCATACCACGATGTTGCTGTTGCCGGTTTCGTCTTCCAGAGTGAGGAACAGAACACCCGACGCGGTGCCCGGCCGCTGGCGGCAGGTGACGAGACCGGCGATACGCACAAAGCCTTTGTTGGGCACGGTCGGTAACTCGGCGTGGCGCTTGCAGTGACTGAAAGGATAGCGTTCCCGCAACAGTGCCAGGGGGTGGGCCCGCAGGGTGAGTCCGGTGGTGCGGTAATCCGACAGAACTTCCTCGGCCACTTCCGGCGCCGGCAATTGCACCTGGTCATCGAAATAGTGGGCCGGCTGACGCTGCTCCTCCCGCAGCAGGGGGCGGGAGCTTTCCAGAGCCATGATCTGCCACTGGGATTGGTGCCGGTGGCCACTCAGCGACGCCAGGGCATCGGCGTCGGCCAGCGCTTCCATGTCGCGCCGCTCCAGCGCGGCCCGCTGCCGCAGCTGACTGACCTGGCGAAACCGTATCTGCTGCCTGGCCTCCACCAGCCGCTGGGCACCCTCCCGGCTCAGGCCTTTTACCAGTCTCAATCCCAGGCGCAGAGGAGGCTCTCCAATATCGGGTTGGGGCAGCAGCTGGTGGTCCCAATCGCTGTGGTTCACATCAATGGGCAACACGCTGACACCGTGGCGACGGGCATCCTGGATGAGCTGTGACGGCGAGTAAAAGCCCATCGGCTGGCTGTTTAACAGGCCGGTGTAAAACGCCGCCGGGTGGTGGCACTTGAGCCAGGCCGACACATAGGCCAGCAGGGCAAAGCTGGCGGAGTGGGACTCCGGAAACCCGTAGCCGCCAAAGCCCTTGATCTGTTCGAACAGGCGCCGGGCGAAGTCTGCGTCGTAGCCGCGTTCAATCATGCCGCGAGTGAGTTTCTGTTCGAAGCTGAGCAGCTTGCTGTTCTTGCCCCAGTTGGTAATGGCGCGGCGCAGTTGGTCTGCCTCGCCGCCGGAAAAACCTGCGGCCACCATGGCGAGCTTGATCACCTGCTCCTGAAAAATAGGCACGCCCAGGGTGCGATCCAGCACCTCCTTGATGGCGTCACTGGGGTAGGTGATTTTCTCCAGGCCCTGCCTGCGCCTCAGGTAGGGGTGCACCATATCGCCCTGGATGGGGCCCGGGCGCACGATGGCAATTTCGATCACCAGGTCGTAGAAGCTGGCCGGCTTGAGCCGTGGCAGCATGGTCATCTGGGCCCGGGATTCAATCTGGAATATGCCGATGGAGTCGGCCCGTTGCAGCATCTGGTAGGTGGCCGCGTCTTCTTTTGGCACATCGGCGATGGAGCGCAACCGGGGGTGGTCCCGCTGGACCAGGGTCAGGCTCTTGCGTATGGCCGACAGCATGCCCAGCGCGAGTATGTCCACCTTGAGCAGCCCCAGCGCTTCGATATCCTCTTTGTCCCACTGGATGATGGTGCGTTCCGGCATGCTGGCATTCTCCACTGGTACCAGGGTGGAGATCGGGCTGCGGGTGATCACGAAGCCTCCCACGTGCTGTGACAGGTGGCGGGGAAAGCCCAGTATCTGCTGCACCAGTTCGTAGAACAGGCTGGCCTGCCGGCCGTGGGAGGCCACGCCCTGTTCTGCAAAGCGTTTGGCAAGATCCGCGCTGCGATCCCACCAGGCCATGGACTTGGCCAGGTCATCCACAAACACCGCGTCCAGCCCCAGCGCCTTGCCCACGTCCCGCACCGCGCTGCGGGAGCGATAGGTAATTACGGTGGCGGCCAGGGCGGCGCGCCGGCGGCTGTATTTCCGGTAAATGTACTGGATGACCTCCTCGCGTCGCTCGTGCTCGAAATCGACGTCGATATCCGGTGGCTCGTCCCGCTCTCTGGAAATAAAGCGCTCAAACAGCAGGGTTACCTGCTCCGGTGATACCTCGGTGATGAACAGGCAGTAGCACACCACCGAGTTGGCAGCCGAACCGCGGCCCTGGCACAGGATGTCGCGCGAGCGGGCGAAGTGCACAATGTCGTACACGGTGAGGAAGTAGTACTCGTACTGCAGCTCGCCAATCAGTGCCAGTTCGCTGTCGATGCGCTGTTGCAGTGCCGGCGGGACACCTTCCGGCCAGCGCAGGGCACAGCCACGCTGCACCAGTTCGCGCAGCCAGATGTTGGCGGTATAGCCTTCCGGCACGACTTCTTCAGGGTATTCGTAGCGCAGTTCATCGAGACTGAACTGGCAGCGCCTGGCGATACGCCGGGTTTCTTCCAGCAGTGCTGCGGGGTAAAGCCGCTGTAGTTTATCGAGGCTGCGCAGGTGCTGTTGGCTGTTGCCCAGGCGGCGGCGCCCAAGCCGCGCGATGCTGGTATTGTGTTTGAGGGCAGTGAAAACGTCGTGCAGGGGTTTGCGCCGGGCCTCGTGCATTTGTACGTTGCCACAGGCCACCAGGGGCAGTTTCAGGGCTGCGGCCATATCCCGCAGGGTCGCAAAGCGGGCCAGCTCATTGTGGCCCAGCAAATGGCTGACTCCCAGCCAGACACGCTCTTTGCACAGGCGCGCCAGTTGCGCACCGTAGGCCCGGGTGGCGTCACTGCTGTCCTGTGGCAACCAGATCAGCAGGCAGCGTTTCAGGTGGAAGATGACATCGCGCAAGGCCAGCCGGTACTCGCCCTTGGGGCTGCGTCGCCGGGCCATGGAGATCAACCCTGAAAGCTCCGAATAAGCGGCCCGGGAAGGCACCAGGGCGACTAATTTGACGCCCTCTTCGAGTTGTAATTCACTGCCTATGATCAACTGCAGCCCCAGCTCTTTTGCAGCCACATGGGCTTTTACCACACCGGCAAAAGAGCATTCGTCGGTAATCGCCAGCGCTGCATATCCCTGCTGCGCCGCCCGCTCCACCAGTTCGTGGGGGTGAGAGGCGCCGCGCAGGAAGCTGTAGCAGCTGAGGCAGTGGAGTTCGGCGTAGGGCATGTGATATGACTGTGTCCAGGGGCGGGTGCTGTTAAAGAGCGGGTGGCGCCGGTCGGGTACTGCGATTATGCTGTATATACATACAGTATAAGATATGACAAAAAATTCAAGCGGGTTCTGCAACGTAGCGCTGCCGGTTTTACCGGGGCGTAGTACTGGGCTTGCCGAGGGGGGAAGAGATGACCGTTACAATACGTGCTGAAGGACCGGCCGATGTTTCGCCCGTCCACGCTGTCACCGAGCGGGCTTTTCGGAACGCGCCCCATTCAGATCAAAGGGAGCCATTCATTGTCGGCGCGCTGCGCGAATCCGGTGCCCTGACGGTTTCCCTGGTGGCCGAGGTGAGAGGTGACGTGATTGGTCACGCGGCCATTTCGCCAGTGACCATCCCGGACAGCCCGCCGGGCTGGTACGGCCTCGGTCCGGTATCGGTTGTGCCGGAGCACCAGGGGCGAGGCATTGGCTCCCAACTGATAAAGCAGGCGCTAGCGACGGTCCGTTCAAACGGGGCGCTGGGCTGTGTGGTGCTGGGCGAGCCAGGCTACTACGGCCGCTTCGGTTTTCGGGTCGTCAGCGGCCTGGTCTATCCCGGTGCCCCCGGGGAGTACTTTCAGGCGCTGTGGTTTACAGGCCGGCTCGCGCAGGGTGAAGTGAGCTATCATGATGCGTTCTCAACTGCCCCCGGACAGGCCTTTTACGACCGTTACACCGGTGGCCCGAGTGATTTTATTGTCTACCAGTTGGCGATCCAGTGAGCGGACATTCAAGCCTCTGGCTCCGGGCGGGGCGGACGAAATGATTATTCATGGCAGATGTCAGCTGAACACTGTCACTATCCCAAGGTAGAGAGCAACTGTGAAAACCATCGGCCTGATTGGCGGCATGAGTTGGGAAAGCACCCTGGACTATTACCGCAGAATCAACCAGGGAGTAAAGGCGGCGCTGGGTGGCTTGCATTCGGCGCAGATCGCGCTTTACAGCGTCGATTTTGATGCCATTGAAAAGGCCCAGCAGGCTGGCGACTGGGACGGAGCCGGTCAATTGCTGGCCGCCGCTGCGCAGAAAGTTGAAGCCGCCGGTGCCGATGTTCTGTTGATCTGTACCAACACCATGCACAAGGTGGCTCCGGATATTGCCGCCTCCGTTGCCATTCCTCTACTGCATATCGCCGATGCCACCGGCCAGGCTCTGGTGAGCGCAGGGGTCAGTAAAGTGGGTCTGCTGGGTACGGCGTTCACTATGGAGCAGGATTTTTACAAGGGGCGGCTGACCGACAGTTTTGGGCTTGAGGTACTGGTGCCGCCCGTCGGTGATCGGGCTGTGGTGCACTCGGTGATCTACAATGAGCTGTGCCAGGGGCGGGTGGAGGAGTCCTCAAAATCCGAGTACCTGCGCATTATCACTGCGTTGGCAGAGCAGGGTGCGGAGGCCGTCATCCTCGGTTGCACCGAAATTGGTTTGCTGGTGCAACAGGCGGACACCCGCGTGACACTGTTTGATACCACGGCCATTCACGCCGCTACTGCAGTTGAGTTCGCCCTGGCGTAGCCGTGCAGGTACTGGTTGTCTGGCGGGAACATTCGAAACGGTAAAGCGGTCAGGAGATGAGCGATGAAAGCACGGTGCCTGTGCGATGCGGTAGAGATCGATGCGCATAATAACAGCGTCAAAGTAGAAGCCTGTCACTGTGCGATGTGTCGCAAATGGGGCGGCGGTCCTTTGCTCGTGATTGCCTGTGGTGACGAGGTCACCATTAACGGCGAGGATCATGTGAGCCTGCACCCCTCATCGGACTGGGCGGAGCGTGGCTTTTGTCGCCGCTGTGGCACGCACCTGTTTTACCGCCTGAGCGACAGCAAGCAGTATATGGTGCCGGCGGGTCTGTTTGATGAGCAGGGCGAGTTTGTGTTTGAAGAGCAAATATTCATCGACAAAAAACCCGGCTATTACAGTTTTGCCAATGCCACCCACAACCTGACCGAGGCACAAGTGTTTGAGAAGTTTGCGCCCGGTACTGAGAGCTGAGCGGCGCCACGGTTTTATGGATATACGAGTCTATCGCCACACCGACCGGGCTGCCGTCATCGAGCTGTGGCGCGAGTGTGGCCTGGTCAAGGCGCAGAATAACCCGGACGCTGATATTGACCGGAAACTTGAGGTCAACCCCGAGCTGTTTCTTGTGGGAATCGATCAGGGAGCGCTCATTGCGACAGTAATGGGAGGGTATGAAGGCCATCGCGGCTGGATCAATTACCTCGCCGTCAGCCCCGGGGCGCAGCGCAAGGGCTATGGGAAAGCCATGATGGACGCCGTTGAGCTGAAGATCGCGGCACTGGGGTGTCCCAAAATCAATCTGCAGGTGCGCGCGGGTAATGACGTCGTGCTCGAATTCTACGCATCCCTGGGCTATGCCAGCGACCCAGTGACCAACCTGGGAAAGCGGCTGCTGCGGGATGATTGACGGCTGAGTCGGCTGGGGCAAAGCGTGATCAGTAAGGTTAAAATACCTGTCCGACATTGCCCCCTGCAGGAGCGAAAGCCATGGATGACATCCTCAATTTCTATCAGTCCTCGAGTTTGATCGGCACAGCCGGCCAGCCTACGCGAGAGCAGTTTGGCCTGATCGCAGGCCAGAGCTATAGCGCGGTGATCAATCTGGCGATGCCCGATTCAGACAACGCCATCGCAGATGAAGGCGCTCTGGTCACTGCGCTGGGCATGACCTATATACATTTGCCGGTGCCTTTTGAGGCGCCGTCGGCACAGCACGTTGGGTGTTTTTTTCGCGTGATGAACGCTCTGGAGGGCGATAGGGTGTTTGTACACTGTGCCCTCAATGCCCGGGTGTCCGCTTTCATGTACAAGTACCTCACCCTGCAGAAGGGGGCGAGCCCCGAGGAGTCCACCAGCCCGCTGTTGGCACAGTGGCTGCCGCGCATGGATCAGGCCTGGCAGAGCATACTGGAGTTGGACCGCAATGACATCGAGGCCTGAGGATTCCCGCCGAATCCTGCTGTTTGGCAATTCCGGTTCAGGTAAGTCAACCCTGGCGCGCCACCTTTGCCAGCATCACGGTCTGGCCCACCTGGACCTGGATACCCTGGCCTGGCAGTCCACCTCGCCGCCGCGGCGGGAGGCGCTGGCAGTGTCGGGCGCTGCGCTTGCTGAGTTTACTTCGACCCACAGAGCCTGGGTGATTGAAGGCTGTTATGCAGATCTGCTCGAGCTCGCAGCCCCCGAGGCCAACGAGGCCATCTATCTGGCACTGCCGGTGGCAGACTGTATCGCCAATGCGCGCAGCCGACCCTGGGAACCGCACAAGTACTCGACCAAAGCAGCCCAGGATGCCAATCTGGAGATGTTGCTGAGCTGGATCGGCGACTATGAGTCCCGCGATGATACTTTCTCGGCACTGGCTCACAGACAGCTGTTCGACGCCTTTGATGGGCGCAAATCCATGCATATCCGCAACGGGGAATACCGCGATGTGTGACAGGAGCTCGCAATGTCCAGCCTAAGCATTTTTCACCTGGAGATGCTCTCACCCGGGCAGCTGCGCCCCAAACCGGAGGTTCCCGGCCTGGAAGTAAAAGAGGCGGAGCTGAAACAGTTTCGTTTTAACCGTTATCTCTATCAGCTTGTGGGGGAGCAGTGGCAGTGGACCGATATGCTGTCCTGGAGTGATGCGCAGTGGCAGGAGCACGCGGAGAGCGACACGCTGCGCACCTGGGTCGCCTATTATCGCGGCTCGATTGCCGGCTACTACGAGCTGCAACGGCAGACTCACAATACGGTAGAGCTGCTGTATTTCGGCCTGGCCCCAGGATTTATCGGCCAGGGCTTCGGTGGCTATCTGCTGAGCCACGCCATTTCATCGGCCTGGGCCTGGGGAGATGTCGACAGGGTCTGGGTGCACACCTGCTCTCTCGATCATCCCAGTGCCCTGCGCAATTACCAGGCCCGGGGCTTTGAGCTGTTCCAGACTGAAACACAGAACCCGCCGGACGACACTCCGGCGGGCGATCGACAACTCTAGAGTTCGAGCAGTTTTGCGGTATACACCACCGGCCCCGTGGGCAGGCCAGTGGGAGAGCCGCCGGGTGGTTCTATGCTGACGGCCAGCCCCTGTGAGCCCTGCAGTAAGGCCACTAGAGCGGGAGAAAGCTGGTTTTCACTGCGCGCGCCTGCGCTCAGCGGCAACAGGCCGACCGATTGCGGTTGACCCTGCCCGGGGAGCAACCACAATTGATAGACGCGGTCGACGTCTCGCGCCGGTGTATTGACGGCCCTGGAGTGCAATGTGCCTTTGGCGAGATCCAGCGTGATCACCCAGAGCGGTTGTTCATTTTCACCTTCAATCAGGGCCAGTTGCTCGATGATCGGGGACCCTGGTGAGGGTCTTTTTGCTGGCTGCAGGTAGGGCAGGGCAAGCACCATAACAGCGATTGCGAGACCGCCCGCCAGCAGCTGCCACAGCCGGTTGCTCCTGCTGCGCACAGCCGGTTTGCCATCCAGCCGCTGTTCAATGTTGTGCCACAGCCTGGCGGGCGGCTGAATGGGTGACACTTCGGAGGCCATGACATTCAAGCGTCGTTCCCAGCGCCAGATTGCTGACTGCAGCTCTGGTCGAGAGGTTTCCAGCGCCAATTGCTCCAGCCGGCGCCGCGCCGCGCCGCGCAAGGTGCCGAGTACATAGCCGGAAGCCAGCCTGTCGATCAGTAGGGGGTCAGAGATATTCATGCTTCGAGACACTGGCGCAATTGCTGCAGCCCCCGCCGAATCCAGGCCTTGGCCGTGCCCAGCGGCACTGCCAGTTGGGCGGCCAGCTCCTCATGGGTAAAACCGCGGTAGAATGCCAGCCCGATACTCTGGCGCTGGTCGTTGTTCAGCGCCTCGATACAGTCGTGCAGTCGGCCCTCTTCCAGTTGGCACTGCGCCATCATCAACGGCGAGGGTGGGTCATCGGTGTCACTGGGGTCGGGCCGCTCGGCGTGCCGATGGCGGACCTGGCGAGACCGGATCAGATCCAGGGCCCGGTAGCGGGCGATGGAGGCCAGCCACGTAGTGACCTGACCGCGGTCAGCGTGGTAATCGCCGGCCCGGTGCCAAACCTTGAGGTAAGTGTCCTGTAACATGTCTTCCGCAAGCTCCTTTTGCCGCAGCATTCCCATCAATAGCCCCAGGATTTGGGGGGCGGTGCAGTCATACAACCGCTTGAATGCCTCTCTGTCGCCCAGTGCAGTCCTTGCTATCAGGCGATTCAGTTCGGTTTGATCAGCCACTGTGGACCCCTCATTGTTTATTCTTGTGTGCAGTCTGGTTACTTACGGATCGCAAGCCGTAGTGGATGCCATGTGTCCAAATATTTAAATGCCATGCATCCAATTAATCAACCGGCGCGTATATGCACTGAAACACCCGATAACAACGGACACGAGGTACACCATGAAAAAGCTCTATCTTGTCACCGCGACAGCACTCGCCATGAACGCCGCAACGGTCATGGCTTCCAGTCATCGCGAGGCGCCCTACATAGCCGGGATGCCACGGGTTGATGCGACCGACTTCTACATGTTCAGCTCCTACGAACCGGGTCGGGACGATTTTGTCACTCTGATCGCCAATTACATTCCCCTGCAGGCGGCCTATGGCGGACCCAACTACTTCACCCTGGATCGCAATGCGGTTTATGAAATCCTGGTCGACAACGACGGCGATGCAGTAGAGGACATTACCTTCCAGTTCCGCTTTAAAGACACTCTGACCGCAGACGGCACAGCGATAAAGCTCGATATCGGCGGCGAGTCAGTCAGCTCGGTTCTGCGCAACATCGGGCCTCTGTCACCCGATGCCTCCCCCGGGCTGAGTCACAGCGAGAGCTATTCGCTCACCATGGTGACCGGTGATCGTCGCACTGGTAGCTCAATGCCATTGACTACCACAGGCGGCAGCAGCGAATTTGGTAAGCCCTTTGACTACAGCGGTACCAAAACATTTGGCGGCCCCGGCGGCTACGCCGATTACGCAGCCTCGTTTGTTTACGACGTGGACATTCCGGGCTGTCCGGCGCCGGGTAGAGTCTTTGTAGGGCAGCGCTATGAAGCGTTCAAATTGAGCCTGGGTGAGATTTTCGACCTGGTTAACTTCGTTCCCATCGAAGGCGATAGTGCTCCGGGTGCCGGAGACGGCGGTGGCTTCCCCGGCGGTGTTACCCAGGATCCGGCGCGCAACGCTCTGGCTGAAAACAATGTGACCTCGATATCGCTTGAGGTGCACCGCGACTGTCTGACTGGTGGTGAACCTGTTATCGGCGCCTGGACCACTGCCAGCTTGCCCCAGGGGGCGATTCAGAACCCCAATGCGAGTTTTGACAAGCCTGTGGCACGCGGAGGTCCCCTGACTCAGGTGTCGCGCCTGTCCAACCCCCTGATCAACGAATTGGTGATTGGCTACGACAGCAAAGACGCCTTCAACAGCAGTGAGCCGGTCGATGATGGCCAGTTTTTGACCTTTGTGACCAATCCGGTACTGCCGGCAATCCTCAATATTCTGTTTCTCGATCCGGTCAACGCGACTCTCGGCACGACGCTGGATAACCTGGCGCCTGCCAATCTGCCGCGTAACGATCTCGTGACAGCATTTTTGACCGGCTTTCCCGGAGTGAACCAGTTTGACAATGCAAGCCCCGGTGAGATGTTGCGACTCAATACCGACATTCCACCGACCCCGCGAACCGCGCAGCAACCTTTGGGTGTGGCAGCGGGTGATCTGGCCGGCTTCCCGAACGGTCGCCGCCCCGGTGATGATGTGGTCGATATTGCGCTGCGGGTTGTGATGGGCGCGCTGTGTCACGATCTGCCCTTGGGCGATGGTGGTGAACCCACTAATCTGGGACTGTGCTCGCCCGATGATGCGCCAGTGGGCAATGTCGCGTTCACTGACGGGGTGCCGCTCAGTGCAATGGATCTGAACAATGCCTTTCCCTATTTGCTGACGCCGTATCCTGGTTCGCCGGCTGACGCGCCGCTGCCCCAGCCGGAGGTGTAATTATGAAATCGCTTCTGAGCCTGACAGTACCGGCCGTGTTGCTATTGGCGGCCTGTTCCGACAGCAATGATTCCAGTCCCACGGCGCCCCCCCCGGCGCCACAAAACAGCCCGCCGATGATCAGCGGCCTCATGGACAGCACGATAGAGGCCGATACCTCGGCCCAGGGTCTGCCATTTTCCGTGTCGGATGACAGCACGGCGGTGGCCAATCTGATGCTCAGTGCCAGCAGTGCCGACCAGATGTTGGTGGCAGACGGGGGGCTGGCCCTGGTCGGAAGCGGTGCTGATCGCACGCTGGAGGTCACTCCTCAACCTAACCAGGTGGGTACGGTGGAACTCACACTGCGAGCCGAAGACGGCATGAATGCCTTCACCGAGCAGGTGATCGTAGTGACGATTGAGCCACGGCAGATGGCGTTTGGCAGCTATTTGCGCGCGGTATTCGCGGCGGATGCCAACTCCGAGCCCCTGGCGGTAAATTCACTGGAGTTTGCGCGTGATGGCACCGACTTCAACGATCTGCTGCGCTAACGCCCTGTGGTTTCTGGTTCTGCTCAGCACTGTTGGCTGGGCAGAACCGGGGCCTCTGCAATTGGCTGCAGAAGCGGAGCGCGATCATCGTTTCGACGCGGCACAGAGCATCCTGCAGCGCCACCTCGCGCAGCGCCCCCGGGATGGGCTGGCCTGGATTCATCTGGCTTCTGTGGCCTCAGTCACGGGTGATATCGTCGGTGCTCAGAAGGCGTGTGATCAGGCGGTGCCGTGGATCGACCCAATTGGAACGCTGGCTTGCCGAGGCAGAATCGCACTATTTACCCAGCAGTATGAGGTGGCACTGAAACCGCTGGAACTGATGCTGCAGCACCCTGCCTATCGGCAGCGAAAGGATCACCTGACGCGTTGGGCGGCGGGAGTGGCGGCGGAACTGGCAGCAGCCCAGGGATTGGTAGTTACCGCTGATGATTTGTTTCGTCGCGCGCTTGAGGAAGCGCCCTCCGTCCAGATAAGGGCGGCCTGGTATGATCATCTGTTGGCCACTGGCAGGCCGGCAAGTGTTGTTGCGGCCATAGACCCGCAGCGCTCACCGATGCCGTTGCAGGTGCGGCGAATGATCGCCCTGAAACAACTCGACAGGCTGGTTGAAGCACAGCCCCAGATACACTATCTGGATTGGGAGTATCGCTCGGCAATGGCCCGGGAGGAGTATTTGCATGGCCGCGAAATGGCGCGTTTCTATCTCGATGTGCTACCCCGGCCGGCACTGGCGCAAACCGCGGCAGCACGTAACCTGGATACCCAGCGTGAGGCCGAAGATTACGCTCTTTACCAGCGCACCCGGCAGTAGTATCCCCCCGGGTCTGGCAGACTCCCTATGGCCTGTTCATGGTTGACGGTACAGTTACTTTAGGCCGTGCTTGGTGGTGAAGCTCGCGCAGGGAGACGACTGGATTACTGACGGTCCCGCCAGTCTGAGTGCGTTTAAATACATTGTCCCAGTCGAGGTGTGAGGTTGTACTAAGGTCTGCCCCGAGAGACCCTGGCGACACCCCGGGGTCAATTGATAATAACATGGAGAACATTCATGGCATGGACTGAGAGCTACGACCTCACCCTGCTGGCGCTAGGCCTGATGGGGCTTATCCTGTTTGTCCAAATGCTGGTGGTGGACATTGCGGGTATGAAAGCCAGGCACGTTCCCGGTTACCCGATAGAGCCCGATCATCGGAGCTTTTTATTCAGAACGGCGCGCGCGCATGCAAACAGCAATGAAAGCATTGCTGTTTTTATTCTCCTGGCGCTGTTTGGCATGTTCTCGGGCGCCAGCCCCGGCTGGCTGGGCAACATGGCGATGCTCACTGTTGCCGGGCGGCTGGGACATATGCTGTCCTACTACGCCGGGTTGGGTGTGGCGCGCAGCATCGCTTTTGGTGTGGTCATCCTGGGCCTGGCAGGCATGCTGGTGGTGGGTGTGGCGGTCTCGATTTGAGCCGTGATGCCCGTCACCTGAGCCCTCAGCAATCCGGGCTCCGCTGCGGGGTGGCCGCACTGTAAATAATTTCCAATTAACGCTCCGCGGGGCTATCTGCCGGGTCCGCTTGTGTGGATAATCCACGCCCGCTGGAGCTGGGGTCCAGGTTGCAGTCGATGCGATTCGACGGCGTCCCTGTCCGGTGGCACCTCTTTGCGTTATCTGGCATTGGCCCCTATAGTCAGCGGTACTACTCGTGGCGACGTTCCCACGACCACAACTGCACATTCACCAATCAGGCAAGTTTATGAAAATAGGCATACTTTCACGAAACCGCAATCTTTACTCCACCCGGCGACTGGTCGAGGAGGCCGAGGCGCGGGAACATGAAGTGCGGGTGGTTGATGTGCTCAAATGCTATATGAACATTACTGCCAACGAGCCTTCCGTGCACTACCAGCGCTCGGCCAAGACCGTGGATACGCTGGAATTTGATGCTGTAATACCTCGTATCGGTGCCAGCATTACCTTTTACGGCTGCGCTGTACTGCGCCAGTTCGAAGTCAGCCAGACCTATTCGATCAATGAGTCCATTGCGATTACGCGCTCGCGAGACAAACTTCGCGCGCACCAGTTGCTCGCTCGCCGCGGCATTGGTCAGCCGGTCACTGCGTATGCCCACTCGGCTCGCGCCACCGATCAGCTGATCGAATCGGTCGGCGGTGCGCCATTGATTCTAAAATTGACCAGCAGTACCCATGGCAATGGGGTGCTCCTGGCGGAAACCAAGAAAGCTGCGGAAGCCCTGATTAATGCGTTTCGCGGCATCGGGTCGGATTTCCTGGTGCAGGAGTTCATCAAAGAAGCTGGCGGTTCGGATATCCGTTGTTTTGTGGTGGGCGATAAGGTGATTGCAGCCATGCAGCGCAAGGCCTCCAAGGGTGAGTACCGCTCTAACCTGCACCGCGGTGGCACCGCCGAAGTGATCAAGCTGCGCCCCGATGAGCGCCGTTTGGCCATCAAAGCCGCCAAGGTGATGGGCCTGGATCTGGCGGGTGTTGACATCCTGCGCTCAGCGCACGGTCCGCTGGTGATTGAGGTGAATTCCTCGCCGGGGCTGGAAGGGATTGAAACCGCTACCGGTATTAATGTGGCGGGCAAGATCGTCGAATACATCGAGAGAGATTCCCAGGCAGGGCCCAATAAACCTAAAGGGCGAGGTTAGGCGCAGGTCCCCACAGGCCCGTGGCATATCTCGAGGACCCGCGTGTTTATTACGCCATTGAGCGCACCTACCTGGCGTGGGTGCGCACCCAGTTGTCTATACTGGCACTGGCTTTTCTGATCAAGAAATTTGGTATAGAAGATGTGCTGGCCAGCGACTCTCGCGTGGTGGCAGAATCTGCGTTGCTGGCTTTATGCCTGTTGGTGGTTGTTATGTCAGTCGTGTCGTTCTGGCAGTGCAGGCTTTCGGTCCAGCGGCTGGGTGACGAGGAAATTCCTTCGTCCTCTGCTGTTTCGGTGCTTTACAGTACCGGCGTGGTGGCCATTGTATTGAATGTTTTGATCAGTGTTGTGGTGGCGCTGGTTTGATCTGTTGCTGGAGATGGGGCGGTTTCCGGTTACACTGGGCGTCAGAAACACAGTAAATGGTGATGCCTTGCTACAAGGTGTCTTGAAGTGAAGGAACAACAAGGAGCAGTTATGGCCAACGAAGGATATCACGAACCGATTGATGAATTGAGTGATGCTACCCGGGATATGCATCGCGCGATCACATCGCTGATGGAAGAACTGGAAGCGGTGGACTGGTACAACCAGCGGGTTGATGCCTGTAAGGATCAGGAGCTGAAGCGGATCCTTGAGCATAATCGCGATGAAGAGAAAGAGCACGCGGCGATGGTGCTGGAGTGGATCCGGCGACAGGACTCTACACTTGATGGATACCTGAAGGAATATTTGTATACCGACAAGGCGATTGCCCACAAGTAGAAATATAGGCCGCTGAAAACCCGGGTGCCCTGGCGGGTACCCGGGTGGATTTATTGCCTCACTGTAACACCTTACTGCATGGATACATCGAGCAGTTGCCAGTGGCCTTTCTGATTGTCCCGTTCAGTGTAGCGGTATTTCACTGTGGAGCCATCGGGGGCATTCTCTATCATGGAGTTTTTGGGCTCCTTGAATTCCAGGCGGTTGCGACGGTTGATCTTGCAGTTGGCCTTGTTGCTGGCCCGGTCGGCTGAATGGAACGCCACGTAGACATCCCGCCCGGTTTCTTCAGCCTTACTCTTGTCCACCGTGCCTTCCAGGATGCAATCCTGAGTGACTTCGGCCCATGCGCCACAGGCGAACAGGGGCAGCAGTGCCAGTGTCAGCAGTTTGGTCATCTTGTTCATATTTTACCTCCAGATTCAGTCGTCTCCCGACGACCTGACAAGCGTCTCCCGACGCAAATGTTCATTGGCTTGTAACAGAAATGAAATATATATCTGTTAGGCGACAGGATCATGGTACTGCGACTGTTCCCACCGAATCTATCGCTGACATGGAACTGTCACAATAATTTAATATTTGCGGTGTGGGTCGGGTGTTTTGTTTTTTAGGTATAAAAAACAAGGAGATAGAACCTTCTCGTTGGTGCGGTGTGCCGTGTCAGGCAAAAATTCCGTGGATAAACCACTGTCGGGCGCGCCTGTCGCGGAAAACCCAGTAGTGTTGGCCCGCCTTGCCACGGGCAATGTAGTAGTCGCGGCTGATTGGTTGTTGCCACCAGTTATCCTCTATTCGCTCCGGGCCGCACAGCAAAGTGAGTGGCCCCTGCCAGCACAATCGCTGCCCCCGATACTGCAGTGGCTGGGGCTCGGGGATCAACCAGAAAGGCCGCTGGACGTGCTCCAGTGTCGGGCCAGAGGGAGTGGGGGCGTCGGCGCTGACCTGAACGGCGAATTCCGGCAGGTGTTCGTCGCGGCAGGACACTTTTTCCACGGCCTGTAAACCCAGCCGACTGCGCAAACGGTCCAGCAGGCTGCCCAGGGGTTCGCGCTGTCCGGCGCTGTGAAACAGGTCGGGCTCTTCGCCTTCGCCGGGACGCAAGTGTTGGCAATGCAGAATCAATCCTTCGACACCGCAATGTAACTGCAATTGATCGATATGGATGCGGGTCAGCTGGTACCAGTTCTCCCAGTGGCTGTGGCTGCTGGTACTGCGCACGGGCAGGTCGCGCAGCTTGTTGTCCACGCCAATCAACTGCCACTGGATTTCGATGGTGTGCAATTGAGTGTTGCGCAGAAAGCGACACAGCGACTGCAGAAGTAACTGTACCGCTGGCAGCAGCTCGGTGTTGGCTTTTACCTCGTAGCCAAACCAGTACTCGTCGCTGAAGTTGACGGGGGGCTGGAAGGCGCTGTGCAGATCGGATTCCTGGCCCAGTACCTGTCGTAGCAGGTGGGTGAACGGCCGGCCACAGCGGCGCCCCAGAGCGGCGGAAGGCAGGGCGAGGATCTCTCCCAGAGTGTGCAGTCCGGCCCGGCGCAGGGAGTTGATCGCAGTCGGGAAATCCACTTCCAGCAGAGTCAGGGGCAGGTCTTGCAGGCGGGATTCCAGGGCCTGTTCCCAGGCCATGGCCTGCTCATCGCCGGCAAAGGACAGTAACCAGGCGGCCCGGGGGGTGGCAGCCAGGCCAGTCTGGACACGGTAGCCGCGGCTGACAAGGCCGTGGTGTACCTCCCCCAGCAGTGGCGGTAGCCCGCAGTACAAACTGAGGCAGCCACCGACCTCCAGCAACAGGCAGTTCTCGCGCCAGTGGTAGAGCGTGGGGGTGATGCTGTAAGCCCAACAGCACAGCTGCTGTAAGCTGCGCTGCTCAGCTGCCGGATCACGTTCCAGCAATTGCACCGGGTCGGGCTCTACCAGGGCGCGCACGGTGGCTGTGCCCATACCGCTGCGAATGCCGAGGCTGGTGGCACAGTCATTGGCGCACAGCACTCGCTGGCGTTCCAGCACAACCACCGGCTGGACCTCACTGCGTTCGAGGCATTGCAGCGGGAGCAGATCAAAGCGCAGACACAACCACAGGCTCACGGCCTTGCCCGGGAGTACTGGGTTGGACGTGAGGGGCGCCACCCGGGCGGCAGTCGTGGTCGGATAATGCTATTTGTGCTGTACATATATACAGTATCGGCGAGAGGTTTTGGCCTGTCCAGCAGCCTGGGGCAAAACTGGAAATTCCCGTCTCGCTGGGCGATCATGCGTCCACTTTGCAGGCAGGTTCTTGCAATCCCGATTAATGATCAGTACGAGGTAATGTTTTGAAGAAGCTAGCTCAAGCGGTAGCTCTGGCGGGTGCGAGTGCCCTGTTGGTGACTGCCTGCTCCAAAGAAGAGAGCCAACCCGCACAACAGGTCAGTACCGAGCCCGCGCCTGCAGCCACTGTTGAACCGGCTGCCGACCAATCCCAGGTGGCAGAGGCTTTCCGCACTTTCCTGGATGAAAACTACGCAGTCGATATGGCCCGTGCGCCCCTGACGGCCAGTTACCGGGGTATCAAGACCAACAACGACAAATGGGACTCGGAGGCGGAAAAGTCCCTGCAGGAGACCCGCATCATTCTTGAGGAGCGCCTCAAGGACCTCGAACAGTTTGATCGCAGTGCGCTGAGCGAAGCGGACCAGTTGTCCTACGATCTGTACAAACTGGATATGGAGCGGCAGATTGCCAGCGACGAGTTCCGGCACCACAAATTTGTGATCCAGCAGTTCCGCGGCCCCCACACCCAGGTGCCCAGTAGTCTGATCAACATACACCGGGTGAACAACCTCAAGGACGCCCGGGATTACATCGGCCGGCTCAACAACGTCTCCACGCTCTTTGCCGACGTCATCGAACAACTGCAGATCCGCGAGGAGGAAAACCTGCTGCTGGCGGACTGGCAGTATCCGCAGATGGTGCAGTCATCCAGGAATGTCATCAGTGGCGTGCCTTTTGACGATTCCGGTGAAGATTCCACCCTGTGGGCAGACTTCCAATCCAAGGTCGCAGCGCTGGAAATTGAGGATAGCGAGCGCGAGCAACTGCTGGCAGATGCCCGCACCGCACTGGTCGATGTGGTCAAGCCTGCCTATGAGCAGCTGATTACCGCACTGGAAGAGCAAAGTACCAAGGCTTCCGGCGACGATGGCGTGTGGAAGTTCAACAATGGTGAGGCGTTTTACGCCGAGCGCCTGAACTGGTTTACGACCACAGACCTGAGCGCCGATGAGATACACAACATCGGCCTGGAGGAAGTGGCGCGTATCCACGAAGAAATGAAGGACATCATGAAACAGGTGGGCTTTGATGGCACCCTGTCGGAGTTCTTCGTATTCATGCGTGAAGATCCGCAGTTTTACTACCCCACCACCGCTGAGGGGCGCGCGGAGTATCTGGCGGAAGCCACCGGGCTTATTGACGTGATGCGCGGGCATCTGTCCGAGCAGTTTGGCCTGATGCCGGAAGCGGAGCTGGTAGTGAAGCGCGTTGAACCGTTCCGCGAACAGTCAGCTGGTAAAGCGTTCTACCAGGGACCGCCGCCGGACGGTTCGCGCCCGGGTATCTATTACGCCAACCTGTACAATATGGCCGATATGCCCAAGTACCAGATGGAAGCGCTGGCTTACCATGAGGGCATTCCCGGTCACCACATGCAGCGCGCGATTTCGGTGGAACTGGAAGGTATTCCGGATTTCCAGAAATACGCCAGCTTTACCGCGTACACCGAAGGTTGGGGCTTGTACACCGAACAGCTGCCCAAGGAAATGGGATTCTACAAAGACCCTTACTCCGACTTTGGTCGCCTGGCGATGGAACTGTGGCGCGCCTGCCGACTGGTGGTTGATACCGGTATTCACAGCAAGCACTGGACCCGCGAAGAGGCCATCGGTTATCTGGTTGAGAACACCCCGAACTCTGTGGGCGATTCCACCAAAGCGATTGAGCGCTATATCGCGATGCCGGGGCAGGCCACGGCGTACCTGATCGGCAAACTGAAAATTGTCGAGCTGCGGGAGAGGGCGCGTGAAGCCATGGGGGATGACTTTGACATTCGCCAGTTCCACGACGAAGTGCTCAAGGATGGCCCGGTACCCCTGTCTCTGCTGGAGCGGAAAGTCGACGCGATGATCGCTGAGAGCCAATCTCCCTAGTTTGACGACAGTTCGATTCCGGCTATCTGGCGACTGTGAATAACGCGCCAGATAGCCGTTTCCCGCCTGACATTTGTCTCCAATCTGTGAAGTGGTTCAGAGTTGCTGATCGGCGCAATGTTAT
>Ga0115567_10001404_pt1 | contig 24152 bp, 18 predicted proteins | sample COGITO_mtgs_1204_2_FD_88679 | JGI IMG/M metagenome (GOLD analysis project Ga0115567, IMG submission 88679) | Pelagic marine microbial communities from North Sea - COGITO_mtgs_120412 | ecosystem: Environmental > Aquatic > Marine > Epipelagic | place: Germany:Helgoland, sampling site Kabeltonne... | reverse complement strand
TATTAATTGTTAAATAGCGCTGCATTGCCTCTATAGAAACATTTCTATTGCTTATTTGCATTGGCTTTGTAACAGTTCTTTCTCTAAGATACTTAATGCCCTCGATAATTGGTTTTAAATCACCATTGGCCTTAAATGATTGTTTGAATCTGCTGCGAGGTGTTTGATACCATCCAATTCTGAAAGGATTAACCTGTTTTTTGATCCTCAATTATTCTGAGTTTTTTCTTGTGAGTTGAATTACGAAAATCAACTATTTGGTTTATTGTTATTCTTATCATTATAAAATTTTCTAATTGTTAATAAATAAATAGATCGTTGTTATTTACTATGTAACCTGTAATATGGTTAAAAAGTTATAACCAAATCTATTACCGTAGAACATTTTGTCTTGTCAAGAATAATTCAATTGCTTACATTTGAAGTAAGAAAAGGAGATTGAGATTACCTCAATTATTCTTTTTAGGTTACCCGGACTTTCAAAAAGGGAAAACACAATTACAAAACGAGGGATGTTCTACAAAACGTCCCTTTTTTTATTCTCTTTATTTTGGTTCAATCTTATAATTATAGTTTTAGTTTATTTTTGTTAAATAAATTTGGCTCTAATGGTAGGTTAGAGCCAAAATATCTTTAATTTTTACGATCCGCACATTAGGCAATCGTCATCCGGATCTCCGTTTTGAGACTTGTTTAAGCGTTCTCTAAACTCTGCTGGAGACATCGGTTGTCCTTCCACGCTTTCTGCCGTCACCTTAGTTTCAACTGCAGCAGCTGTTACAACGGGTGGCGCTACTTCTTTCTTTTCCTCTTTTTTGAGTGTAAACTTAATAGCATCTACAGCACTCTTGGTACGTAAATAATACATCCCTGTTTTTAGACCACTCTTCCATGCGTAGAAATGCATCGAAGTAAGTTTCGCATAATTCGCATTCTCCATAAATAAGTTAAGCGATTGCGACTGATCTATAAAATACCCTCTGTGACGAGACATGTCTATAATATCTTTCATGCTCAATTCCCAAACAGTTTTATAAAGTTCTTTAAGTTCGGTTGGGATGTCCACGTTTTGTACAGAACCGTTTTCACGCATGATCTGTTCTTTAAGGTCCTCATTCCATAACCCCAGGTTTACAAGGTCTTCTAATAAATGCTTGTTTACCACGATAAACTCTCCGGACAATACCCTTCTAGTGTAAATGTTAGAGGTATATGGCTCAAACGCTTCGTTATTCCCTAAAATTTGTGATGTTGAAGCTGTTGGCATGGGCGCTACTAATAAGGAGTTGCGCACACCGTGTTTTTTAATTTCTTTACGGAGTTTGCCCCAATCCCAACGACCGCTCAACTCTTCATCTTCTATTCCCCAAAGGTTGTGTTGAAATTTCCCTTCAGAAATAGGAGATCCTTTATAAGTTTGATATGGACCATCTACTTTAGCTTCCTCCATAGAAGAGGTTAAGGCCGCAAAATAGAGTGTTTCAAAAATCTCTTGATTTACTTTTTTAGCTTCATCGCTCGTAAACGGCAAGCGCATCATGATAAACGCATCTGCCAAGCCTTGAATTCCTAATCCAACTGGTCTATGACGGAAATTTGAATTTTCGGCCTCTTTTACTGGATAGTAGTTTCGGTCGATAACGCGGTTTAAATTCTTTGTTACCCTTTTGGTTACCCTAAAGAGTTCTTTGTGATCAAACTCACCGTTTTTAATAAACATAGGCAAGGCGATAGACGCCAAATTGCAAACAGCTACTTCATCTGGAGATGTATACTCCATGATTTCGGTACATAAATTTGAAGAACGGATGGTCCCTAAATTTTTCTGGTTACTTTTTCGGTTGGCAGCATCTTTATAGAGCATGTAAGGCGTACCAGTCTCTATTTGAGATTCCATTATTTTCTCCCAAAGCTCACGGGCTTTTATGGTTTTTCGGCCTTTATTTTCAGCTTCATACTTATGATACATTGCTTCAAACTCATCGCCATGACAGTCAAACAATCCTGGGCACTCGTTAGGGCACATTAAGGTCCACTCTGCATTTTCTTGTACGCGTTTCATAAACAAATCTGGAATCCACATCGCGTAGAATAAATCACGTGCACGCATTTCTTCTTTTCCATGGTTCTTTTTAAGATCTAAAAAATCAAAAATATCTGCATGCCAAGGTTCTACGTAAATGGCAAAAGAGCCTTTACGTTTTCCGCCACCTTGATCTACATACCGTGCTGTATCGTTAAAAACACGTAGCATGGGCACCACGCCGTTTGATGTGCCGTTTGTTCCTGAAATATAAGAACCCGTCGCACGTATGTTATGAATAGACAATCCAATTCCTCCCGCAGATTGTGAAATTCTTGCCGTTTGTTTTAGGGTGTCGTAAATACCGTCGATACTATCATCTTTCATTGTTAAAAGGAAGCATGAAGACATTTGTGGTTTTGGCGTCCCGCTATTAAAAAGGGTAGGGGTTGCATGTGTAAAAAACTTCTTAGACATCAACTCGTACGTTTCTTTTACTGAAGCAAGATCATCTAAGTGAATTCCAACAGAAACACGCATAAGCATATGCTGTGGCCGCTCTGCAATATTGCCGTTCAATTTTAATAGATAAGAACGTTCTAGTGTTTTAAACCCAAAATAATCGTACCCAAAATCACGATTGTAGATAATGGTAGAGTCTAGATCCTCTGCATTATCCATTATTACTTTATAAACTTCATCACTAAGCAGTGGTGCGTCTTTTCCTGTACGCGGATTTACGTACTCGTAAAGATCCTTCATCACTTCGCTAAATGTCTTTTTTGTGTTTTTATGTAAGTTAGAGACAGAAATCCTTGCGGCCAACCTTGCATAATCTGGGTGTGAAGTCGTCATGGTTGCTGCAACTTCTGCAGCTAAGTTGTCTAGTTCACTTGTGGTCACTCCATCATATAGGCCTTCTATTACACGCATTGAAATACGTACAGGGTCTACAAGTTCGTTTAATCCATAACACAGTTTTTTTACACGTGCAGTGATTTTATCGAACATGATAGGTTCTTTGCGGCCGTCTCTTTTAATTACATTCATACTTTTGGGTTTTGAGGGTTACTTTAAAATTTTGGAGACGATGCCTCCTGCGTAACGTTTATGTTACACATAGTCAATTATTTAAAACGAAAAGCCCGCTTTTGGGGAGAAGCGGATGCCTTTCTAAAAATCTGCGTCGAAACTAATCTTGTTAGATTCTTTGTCTTTGTTTGTCACACCAGCTTTTTGATACTCACCTACGCGTTTTTCGAAAAAGTTAGTTTTTCCTTGTAGGGAGATCATATCCATAAAGTCGAATGGATTGGTGGTGTTGTATTCTTTCTCACAGTTTAGTTCAACTAAGAGACGGTCTGTTACAAATTCTAGGTATTGTGTCATTAAAACAGAATTCATCCCTATTAGACTTGCAGGAAGTGATTCTGTGATAAATTCACGTTCTATGTTTAGTGCATCCACGATAATTTCGCGAATACGCTCTTTAGTTACTTTATTTACTAAGTGGTGGTTGTGCAAGTGTACTGCAAAATCACAGTGTACTCCTTCGTCACGAGAAATCAACTCGTTAGAAAACGTAAGTCCTGGCATTAATCCACGTTTCTTTAACCAAAAAATTGAACAAAATGCGCCTGAGAAGAAAATACCTTCTACTGCTGCAAAAGCAATCAATCTTTCGGCAAAGCTTGGACTATCAATCCATTTTAATGCCCAATCTGCTTTCTTTTTAATGGCAGGGAAGTTTTCGATGGCATTAAAAAGTTTGTCTTTTTCTACATCATTTTTTACATAGGTGTCGATCAATAATGAATAGGTTTCACTATGGATGTTTTCCATCATGATCTGGAAACCGTAAAAGAATTTTGCTTCGCTGTATTGCACTTCGTTCACAAAGTTTTCTGCTAGGTTTTCATTTACGATACCATCACTCGCTGCAAAAAAGGCTAAAATGTGTTTTATAAAATAGCGCTCATCATCGTTCAGTTTTGAAGTCCAATCTGTTAAATCTTGGTGAAGATCGATTTCTTCTGCCGTCCAAAAACTCGCTTCAGATTTCTTGTACCATTCCCAAATGTCGTGGTGCTGAATTGGGAAGATTACAAATCTTCCATCGTTTTTTTCTAAAATTGGTTCTACTGCGCTCATTGTCCTTTGCTTTATTTAGTTAAAATTTTGTGCTTACTAGGGACTAACAAATATGACAAAATTTGAAGGGAATATGGGCTGATGTGCTTTTAGGTTTTCAACAAAGTTTTCAACAGGAACAAAATTAGTTGTTCATATTGTTTTGTTAAATTGTAATTTTAAACACATGATAATCAACACGCTGTATTTGTTCTGTTGAGTTGTCAACCGTTTTAAAGGTAAAGTTTTAAAAGCTCCTGAGTCTTCGGTTTTACGGTACCTCAATGAAGGTTTTGCGCTAAATAGAAGTCCGTTGTTTTATATTAAATAGCACTGGAAAATTTAACATATTGTTTTCATGAAAAGAACGTGACTAAAAACAAAAGCCGGAGTTTATAAAATTCCGGCTTCGGTAAATGGTTTTAAAAAGTTTATCCGAGTTTGTCCAAATCTAAATCTTCGATTGCATCCCAAGTTTCATCCAAATCCATATTGGTGCCGGTCGCCTGAAGATAAAATCGCTTTCCGTGCATGAGCTGGACCGTACTTTTATTATTTTTTTTTCTATATTCTTCGATGGCTTTCATGTCACCTTTTTTAATTGTGCGCTTTACCATATTTTCATTTTCTTCTTCCATATCCATAGATAACATCATTCTAACGCCAGCAGTTGCCGAAGCTCCCATTTGGCCTGCTCCATCAATTACATTAATGGTAAAGGTTTTACTTTTATCTTCGTTTTTGTAGGTAGCTTCAATGCTTGCCATTTGTATGTACGCTGTTTGGCCTGCTTTATAGCCTGTGCGTTTCATACCGTTTACCTCTTCTGGTAGCCAAGCTTTCATTTCTTCATTGGTGAGTGGTTCTACTTCTTGTAGCTCTTTAATGTCATCGCTCATCTTATCGAGTTCTTTGTAAGCCTTGTTTGTATTTGAGACATTTTGTTTTGTTTCCTTTATTTTTTTCGAAACAGGATTATCCTTGCAAGAAATGAATAGAAGTGCCGCTAAGAGAAGCGTAAACAATAGTTTCATAGTAGTAAATTTAATGGTTAGTAATTCAACGACTAATATACAAAAAACTGTTTTATAGCAACTTACCTCGTTGGGTGATTTATGAACTATAGGAAGAAGCTATTTTTTCTAGCTCAGCATACCAATGTATGCCAAACTTACGGATAAGTGCATCTTTCACAAATTTATAAACAGGTACTTTGAGTTCTTTGCCAAGCGTACACGCATCATTACAAATAGGCCATTTGTGATAATTAACTGCTGCAAACTCGCTGTAATCTTGAACTCTAACAGGATATAAATGACAAGAAATAGGTTTTCTGAAATCTATTTCTCCCGCATTATAAGCATCTTCAATGCCGCAACTGGCCGTGCCATTTTCAGTAAAAGTAACATACGCACATTCTTTACCCTTGACTAGAGGTGTTTCCAGTTCGTCTAGGTCGGTTTTAATAAACGTGCCTTGCGCTTCGATTGCGGCGACGCCTTCTGGTCTTAAAAAAGGCTTCACTTTTGGGTATATGCTCTCTAAGATTGCAACTTCTTCTTGTGTTATGGGAGCGCCAGCTTCACCTGCGATACAGCATTCACCTTTACACGCCCCTAAATTACAAACGAAATCCTTCTCTATAAGGTCTTCGCTTACGATGGTTTTTCCTAATTGAAACATGGGGGCAAAGATAAAAGGATTTTAGCTGGAAGAAGAACATTTTTATTTTAAAACTTCGGATAGATAAACCTTTAAACATTCGCATTAAAAAAGTAATTTTGCAGTCCATAAATTTTGTATGTAATGAACTTCAATTTTAAAGAAATAGCAACGGCCACTATGGTTCTTTTTGCGGTGATAGATATTGTGGGAAGCATCCCTATTATCATATCATTAAAGGAAAAATCTGGAAAAATTAAAAGTGGGCGCGCATCAATTATTGCTGCTGTTGTGCTTATTGTTTTCCTGTTTATAGGAGAGCGAATACTCAATTTAATTGGGATCAATGTCTATGAATTTGCGGTCGCAGGTGCCTTTATCCTCTTTTTTATTGCTTTGGAAATGATTCTAGGCGTTACGCTATTTAAGCAGAATGAAACCAGTATGGACTCGGCAACGGTATTTCCCATAGCGTTCCCAATTGTTGCAGGCCCAGGTAGTTTAACTTCGTTGTTATCTTTACGAGCTGAGTATGAGCTAGAAAATATTATTGTCGCAATACTAATTAACGTTGTTATCGTTTTTATTGTACTGCGCACTTCGGGAAGGCTTCAGCGTTTTCTAGGTAAAAATGGAATAGCTATTATCGAAAAGATATTTGGCGTTATTTTGTTGGCAATTGCTGTGAAGCTGTTTGCCTCTAATATTCAGGAATTATTCAATTAATTAAAAAAGCATATGAAAACTATTTTCATCTACATTTTACTCGTAATCGCCACTGGATTAATGGTGTTTAATGCTACTAAGTTAGATTTTGATGCCTTAACGGAAGGGGATAGCGGGACTGCGCTCATTACGATGGGCGCTTCGGCCTGCACTATATTATTATTGGTAATCTTGTTGGTTTCCTTAAAAATAGAGAAGAAAGTAAAATAGGCTATTCTTCGACCTCTTGGAGCTCCTCTTTTGGTGTTTCTAACTGCAAAACCTTTTCAATCATAGGGTCTCCTTGGTTTAAGATAAGTTCAAACGCATTAGGACCATATAACTGCTGTGCTATATTAGCTTTTAGTGGTTTTTTAAGTTCCTCAGCATAGGTGCTAAAGTCTATTCTAGCTTCACTAGATTTAGCATACACAATAAACTCTTGTTCAAGCTCGTCATTAACATCGTAGTTTTTTAAAAAGGTCGAAAATTTAACGCCTTCAAACAGGCTTCTGTTTTTTTCCAAATATTCAAATATAAAGTAACTCATAAAGCCGCTTCTGGAAACATATTGCAGGGTTTCATTTTCTACACTGGTGTCTTTAGCCACAAAAACATCTGGGACAATACCGCCACCGCCATAGACCACTTTACCTTTTGGAGTCACAAACCGTAATGAATCTGCTACGTGAATGCTATCTGCGCTTATAAGTTCGCCATTGCGGTACCTTTGTTCATAATCTGAATAATATTCAGAATTACCTTCTCCATAGGGACGTTGGATGGATCTACCCGTTGGAGTATAATAACGAGCAATCGTAAGCCTTACAGCGCTGCCATCACCCAGTGCCATCTCACGTTGTACAAGGCCTTTTCCAAACGAGCGTCTTCCTACGATAACACCGCGATCATTGTCTTGTAGTGCACCAGCTACAATTTCACTTGCAGAAGCAGAGTTCTCATTGATTAAGACATATAATTTTCCATTTTCGAATTCACCACCCCTGGTAGCGTAGGTTTTCTCTTCATCACCATTTTTATTTCTGGTAATGAGGATGAGTTTTTCTTTTTCTAAAAATTCATCTACAATTTTTTCGGCTACTCCTATATAGCCGCCAGGATTTGCACGTAGGTCTAAAACTAGCTTGCTAATGCCTCGATCTAAAAGGTCTTCCAGAGCCCTTTCAAATTCATCGAAAGTCGTTTCAGAAAACCTGTTTATTTTAATATATCCAATGTCCTTTGTAAGCCTGTAAGAAGCATCAACGCTCACTAGGGGTACTTCTTTTCTGCGCACAGTGATATCTAGAAGTTCTTTTTCGCCTTTTCGTTTTACGCGGAGTTCAACTTTAGAGTGGATCTCCCCTTTTAGGTACTCGGTAATGCTGTCGCGAACAAAGTCTTTACCAAACATTTTTTTACCATCTGCATATAAAATACGATCGCCTCCTTGCAATCCTGCTCGTTCTGATGGCCCTCCTTTTATAGTGCGTATCACCGCAATAGAGTCTTCATAAACATAGAAACTAATGCCTATGCCCACAAATTTACCGCGCATATCCTCTGCATTTTCTGCATACTGATCTTTAGGTATGTAAACCGAATGCGGATCCAGATTTTCTAAAATACCGTTAACGGTGACATCCACAATACTATCAGTGTTTACAGCATCGACGTATTCATAATCTATATAATCAATAAGCCGGTTGAGCTTATCTTTTTTTGAATTTGTGGCAAAAATTTTCTCTGTAGTGTCATTGAAATTTAGTTTAGATCCAATAAAAATGCCCCCTGCAAGCGCAAGACCTATTAAAAGGGGTATGTATTTTTTTTTGGATGCCATCTTAGTTTTCTAAACTGTCAATATGAGTTATGGTAACGCCTGCCTTCTCTAAAAATTTTATACCAGAGTTGTCTTTGTACTCTTCGTTATATACCAATCGCGATATACCAGCTTGATGAATTAACTTACTGCATTGCTGGCAAGGGGACATGGTAATGTATAAGGTTGCGCCACGGCAGGATTGCGTTGAGGAGGCTACTTTTAAGATAGCATTCGCTTCGGCGTGGAGCACATACCATTTTGTATAGCCCTCGTCATCTTCGCAAAAGTTTTCAAAACCAGTAGGTGTGCCATTATACCCATCACTAATGATGGTTTTATCTCTTACAATTAACGCGCCAACTTGTCGTCGCTTACAATAGGAGAGCTTGCTCCATTCTTGTGCCATACGTAAATAGGCAACGTCATACTTATGCTGTTTTTCTTTTTTTAAACCCATGAGGTAGTACGTGGTTGCTTCGGAAAAGTAATTGAATTTTAGAATTTTCTGAAGTAAATGTAACCAATTAGTAGCGAAATTAGCTTGAAGTTACAGCCTTGCAAAATTTAAGCTGTTAAGTCTTTGCAAAAACACACTTTTTATTTTCAAAAAAATAAGAAATGCCACCTTAAGTTAAATACAAGGTGGCATTTAGTTTAGTGCACTACATCCAAGTATAGCTTAACTTATAGAAGTTATACTTTCTTATAACTTCTATAATATTCTTCCATTAAATTCATGATAGCAGTAACTAAATCCTTGGTTTCCAATAAAAGACTAAAATACAGATTAGTGTTTTTAGGACTTTCTTCTTCATTTCTTGTTCTTGCTATCTGCTTTTCAATTTTTTGAGAAACGAATAAGAAAAGCTCTTCTTTTTTAACCAAAACACTTTGAATTTTTTCAATGTCACGGTCCTTAAAGATTTCTTGAATATCATGGAGCAATACTTCTAGTGAATTATCGATCTCTTGAAGGTCTTTAATTTGATTAAATGTAAGCGGTCTATGATTATTGTTTATATGCTTGTAGCTCGTTTTAGCAATGTACTCTAATGACTGGACTACATCTGTTAAATATCCTAATACAATGATATAGAAATTACTTCCTCGCACGCTGGTGTCATCTAAGTTTTTAATAAAGTAAAAGATATTACTTCGCAGTTCTTCAACTTCACCATCCAACTTGGAGACTAGTTTTTTACTTTTCTTGAGTTTGCCGCTATCTTGTTTTGCAAGCCCTTTTAAAGTTTCACTGTATATTTTATTGGTTCTTTTTACAACTTTAGCAATGGTATCTGCACTTTCTTCAATGATACCTTGTACGGTATTGCTTTCGGCTTTTTTCAATTTGTCTGGAGCTGTAACAGCGTTGCTTTTGTTCTTATGAGCGTAGAAATTACGCACTAAAAGTATAATCGCTAATAAGAGTAAGACAGGGATCATTACTTTTTGGTTCCAGTTTATCAGGAATGCCATGGTTCCTGCCGCAACAAAGGCGCTAAATGCTGTGAAGAACCAACCTCCAATTACATTTAATACTCCCGCTACGCGATATACAGCGCTTTCACGTCCCCAAGCTCTATCGGCTAAAGAAGTACCCATTGCTACCATAAAGGTTACATAGGTGGTAGAAAGCGGTAATTTCATAGACGTTGCGATCGAAATAAGCACCCCTGCAACCATCAAGTTTATAGAAGCACGAATCATATCGAAAGCAGGTAATTCGTACGATTTGTTTTTTGGTAAGGAAACAACGGCTTTTTCAAAACGGCTATTCAGGTTTTCGGCTGTTTTCTTAGGAAGCGCCACCATAATAGCAGCAGAAAGCTTTGTGCTTCCTTTAACCACTATTCTAGAAAGCATGTTGGGCTTAAATTTCTCATGTCCTTCGCCTTGTCTTGAGAGGCCAATTTCTGTGTCTGCTACCGTGCGTGCTTTTTTAGAAAACCAGAGGGTTAACACCATCACTCCACCTGCTATAAATAAGAGAAGAGGTTCTGCAGGCACTTTACTAGCAAGAATATTCATAGAAAACGTGCTCGCTTCTTGTCCTGAAACTAACCATGCTTCATACGAATGGTATGCTGCCATAGGAACTCCAATAAAGTTAACAAGGTCATTACCTGAAAAGGCCAATGCCAGCCCAAATGTACCCATCCCTATCACAAAAATAAGGATGCTTTTTTTGAAGATTTTCATAAATAAGAAAGAGAAAATGGTCCAAAAAATGAGACTGCCAATGATGAGAAGAACCACTTGGTTATCTAAGATATCTTTAAAATCGCCATAAAAAGGAGTTCCTTTTAGCCCTTTAAGAAATATAAAATAGCCTATGGCTGTTAAAGCAACACCGCCAAAAAGGGCGCCAAAATTTTTGATCTTTTGCTCGTAATGAAACGTAAATATTAAACGCGAGAGCCACTGGACGAGCGCACCTACGGTAAATGCTATAACAACAGACAAGAGAATACCAAATATGATTTCGGTTGCTTTTGATGTGTTTATATAGTTGCCAAGATCTCCCCAAGATTCGGTATTGTTCGCGCTTATTTTTATGAGCGCCATTACAACGGCTGCTCCTAAAAGTTCAAAAACAATGGATACTGTTGTTGACGTTGGCATCCCAAGTGTGTTAAAGAAGTCTAACAATAGAATGTCTGTAATCATTACCGCCATAAAAATGATCATGATTTCTTCGAAGTAAAATTGTCCTGGAACAAAAATCCCTTTACGGGCTACCTCCATCATTCCGCTAGAAAAAACGGCACCAATGAAAATACCTAAACTAGCGATGACCATAATAGATTTAAAGCTAATGGCTTTCGAGCCTATGGCAGAGTTTAAAAAGTTTACTGCATCGTTACTAACACCCACAACGAGATCTGCTATTGCAAGAACAGCAAGGGCAACGATCATAAATAAATAAAAATTTTCCATTTTCTATTTCAGATTAATTGGTGCAAAGGTCTTTTATTGGTTGCCTTTGATTGTTACCAAATTGTTATTATTTAAAAATGAAGCTCAAAACCGGTTCTTAATTCGATACCGGTATGATCTCCATCAACTGTATTGTATAGTATATCGCTCTGTACCTTCAATTTATGACCAACGATATATTTTGAAACTCCTATGGCGTACTGTTGTTGCTTGTCTTTTCCTGTCACAGCTCCAAAACCTAAAAAAGTAGAACGGAGGGCCACTTCATAGTTGGTTGTAAATAAATAACTTGCTTGTAGGTTTACAGCACTACCTATTTCAACCACATCTCCTGTTTCCGTTATGCCATCCGCTTCAACAGCAACGGGCATATCCGCTTCACGGTTTGCATATTCGCCCATAAAAGAAAAGCCTTGGTATTTAAACATGGCGTCTACAAAAAGCGTTGTAATATCTGTTTCATAAAATCCTGTGTCTGTAAACATATAAGACCCTAGGTTGCTTCTTGTCTTTACCGCATCGTTATTATAGTCGTACGTGATACCTGCCATTAGTTTTGGGGCGCTCTGTCTTTTGAGGTCACTTTGAGTGTAATCCTCACCGCTACCTTCAAAATTTCCGAAGGGCAGGATCTCTAGCCTTCCTGTGTATTGGTGCCCGCCAAGATTTCCTTCTGTGACATTTCTTCCTTCCCCTTGTGAGATTGCAATTTTTTCACGGATGATGATATCATCTCCTAAGGCAATAAAATGCCGTAGTTGAATCCCGACGTCTCTATCTATATTGAATCTACTGTTAAGTAAAGAACGGTCAATAAATTGGAGGTTTGCCGAAGAAACTACCCGCTCAACGTTGCCAGGTAGCTTTGTTTGACCCGCCCATAATTCAAAATTTTGATAAAAATTCCACATCACCACTGCATCCAAAATAATGCGTGGGGTATCCCTGTTAAATTGGTTTGCACCAGCAATATCACGATTAGATAGGCCGAGCTCGATTTTATACTTAAGATTGGGTTTGTAGGCAAAGCCGTTGAATTTTAAACGCGCTCTCCTAACAAGAAAATTACTTTGAGGGGCAGCATAATCATTACCATCATAGTCCCAAGCAGTCATGGAGCGTAATTGAATTCTGGGGGCAAACTTTACCGAAAACGAACTGTCTTTAGCTGTATAATTGATTATTCCCTTTCCGAATGTAGTATCACTAATTTCTTGGGCATTTATAGAGGTATATGCAAATAGCGCAATAACCAATAAAGAGGTAAATCTCATTTATTCCGATTTTAGTTTTTGTCGCTGCAAAGAACCGAAATGAATGTTAATCGAATGTTACCTAAAAATTAAATCTATTACCTTAAAAAATAAAAATAGGCTACCTTACGATAGCCTACTATCATATAAAATTCTAGTCGACAAAAACTAAAATGAATTTAAATGACCCAAACAAAGTTAGAAGCGATTTGTTCTTTTGGTGTAAAGGGAATATTAAAAAATCATTAAGATTAAATATTAGTAAACATGTTTATGTCATAAAAAATTGGTATTCAATTATTTATAGGTTTAATGTTAATTTAATGTTACCTAAATGTTGTTTAAAAGTAAAATCTGAATTATATTTGTGAAGTAAGTATGAATTTAAAGTACACTTTATGAAAAAGATATTGATATTATTTGCTGTGTTGTTTACTGTAAACCTTGCTATTGCGCAAGAAACCACCAAGGATATTTATAAGGATAACGGTAATTTAATTGAAGCCACATTGTACCACGATAATGGAGTCATTGCACAGACTGGTTTTTACACGAAGAATAACAAATTACAGGGTGAGTGGTCAAGCTATGATACCGCAGGTGTTAAAACTGCTGAGGCTAATTATGAAAATGGTAAAAAGGTAGGTACCTGGAAATTTTTTCAGGGAAATATAGTAAAAGAAGTCATCTATGCCGATGCAAGAATTGCTAAAGTAAATACCTATGAGGTACTAAACACGCGTGTCGTTTCAAATAAGTAAAAAATTAAAAGGTACTATAAACAATAAACCCTGCCATTTGGCAGGGTTTATTGTTTATAAGCTAATTGCTTTAGATAAAACTATTGTCTAGCCCATCCTGCACCCCAAACTGCGAAGTCTGTTCCGGTACCGTTTCCATCGCCCGTTATGAAATCACTTTCGGTAAATTCAAATCCAGTGTCATTTTTAAGCTTTGTAGTTACATCTACAAAAGTAACATCTGTAACTGAAAGTGTACCGTCTAGAACGCCTTGTCCAGTAGGAGCAGCTCCCACATCACCATCAAGATCAAATCCTTCATCAAACCCTTCGATCAGCACATTTGTAAAAGTACCTTGGGTACCCGCCCGTAAACGGAATGCTTCAGGTGTAGTAGCGGCTCCAGATCCTCTTCCTATAACAGTAACATTTGTAACTGTAGGATTAGAGAAGTAAAGGGGGTTAGAATTGTTTCTTATATCTGTGTTAAAACCATCTGCTTCAAAAGCCTTGTCATGCGCTACACCATGTACAACATAAGCATCTGTAATAGCTCCAGAGTACCCTTCGGTCCAGTCAATAGAATCATCTTCAGCACCATTTACGGCAACAAAACGTACGTTTACTGTTCCGCCAAAGAACTCAATACCATCATCCGCACCTACATATGCCTGAATGTATTCTACGGTAGTCCCGTTTCCTACACCGTAGAAAGAGAATCCGTTGTTTTCACTTTGACCATCTACTGCACCACCACCAAATTCTACTCTCATGTATTTAATAACTCCAGAATTATCATCTACAGCGCTGCCACCGTATGGTAATTGACCAATTTCTGAAGTTGAAGTGGCATCACCACCTGCAACAGAGTTGATAGGTGCTTTACCAAGAACAATTAATCCACCCCAGTCTCCAGCGCCTTGTGTAGCACTGTTTGATGTTAAAACAATTGGCTGAGAAGAAGTACCTTCTGCCATGATTTTAGCTCCTTGTGCGATCGCGATGTAAACGTTTGCTCCAGAAGCTGCTCTTACTGTTACACCTGGATCTATGGTAAGGGTGGTACCACTGTTCATGATAAGTCCACTAGTAAGAATGTAAGTTCTACCTACGGTTAATGTTAGATTTTCGTCTTGTTCTCCACCAATATTCACTGGAGTATTTGTGTCATCGCCTCCACCGTTATCATTATTTGTAACGCTGTTGTCAACGCTGTTATCTACGTTGTTGATTACGATTTCTGCGGTATCGTCAGCCTCGCAAGAAACGAATAGCGTTGCTACGATTGCTAAGCTTACTAAAAAATAATTTGTAGTCTTCATTGTTGTTTGTGTATTAATTAATTGTTGTTTATCTAGTTGTTTAAAATTTGTACTTTACTTGTAGTGAGAGGTTAATTCCTCTTTTATAATTAGAGAGTGTCACATCTCCAATCGAAGTGTTTTCACGCAGTCTTTCAATATTTGGATCCAAAATGTTCTTGGCACTTGCGTTTATTTCAAAAGCATCACCAATGTTATTTTTTAATATGAAATCTAAGGTAGGAACAGATTTTTCAATAATATTACCTAATTGTCCAGCACCTAGCGCGTCAATTCTATCAGAGAAATAAGAAAATACCACGTTTGCAGTAGGTTTATAGTTGCCAAAGGTTGGGCTATAACTTACATCTGCATTTAATAATAATGGAGAGGCACCTTGTAGTTCGTCTTCATCTCTTTCGAAAGTAGTAGAATAGGTGCCATTAATGCTTTTAAGATCTTGCTTCGTGTTCATATATGTAGCGTTAAAACCTACAGACAGTTCTTCGTTATTGTCCTCATCGTACATGATGCCTTTTCTCAATTCAATTTCAGCACCCAGAACTTCTGCTTTATCACCGGTTCTAAAATAACGTTGCGTTCCGGTTGCATCATTCGCAATAACTAAGTTGATAGGGTCATTGATCTGTTTTGCAAAAGCCGCAATAGAGAATATTTCTCCTCTTCCAAAAAACCACTCATACTTTAAATCGAGATTAAAAATTTCTGAAAATGAAGGGTCGTTCAATAAATCTGGGTTACCTCCCACACGTTGTGTTACATCTTCATAAACATACGGGGCAACTTCTTTAAATTCTGGATTTGAAACGGTTTTACTGAAAGCCAGTCGAAGGTTTTGATCTTCGGTCAATGAGTATTTCACATTTAAACTTGGTAAGAAGAAGTTTTCATACGAATTTCTGAAGCCAGGGTCTGAAGACGAGATATTAATTACGTCGTACTCAATTTCTTGCTCAAAAGATTCGAGTCGCACACCCGGTACAAAAAGCCATTTTTTGCCAGCTTTAATTTCGGCGTTTATATAGCCAGCGTATACATCGAGGTTTCCTTTAAAAGTGTTTTCTGCCAATCCAGGGTTATTAGTAGTCCCCACATTATTCTCAGGGCTTATTGGGTTAATAACCGCCGTATTATATAGGACACCTAAATTAGTGACATCAAAAACGTCGTTAAAGTTATTCACGTCGGTCGCAGGTGTGTTCTGGTCAATAAAATCATACCCGTAACGAATGTTTTCAAAATAACGTTCCTTACTTCTTCCTTGATATCCAAAATTAAGCTTTATACTTTCTGAAGCGGTATACCCAACATTCAACCTGCTGTTAAGTTCCTCATCTTCTATATCCTGAAAATACCGTTGGTTGTCAAAAGGAATGTTATTAAAGAAAGAAGGGTTTGTGGCAGGATCGTTATCTAAAGACAGGTCATAGCGCTCTAAGCTGATCCGTTTTCTATCGGGTTGGCGCGCAAATACTTTGTTGTAACCAACGCCCCAATCAACCTCGAATTTATCGTCGATCTTATGCGAGCCTATTAATTGGTTCACATAAATTTGATCTTGTTCAAATTGCACGTTTTGCTGAAAGAAACCTCTGTCGGTATCCAAAATAGCGTCACGGTTAGAACCAAGACCTTTGGTCCCAAAATAGCCCACTTGATCTGAAGCTCTGTTTATAAATAAGGAGTTAAAACTAATTTTATGATCGGCACTGGCTCTCAATATAACATTTGCCATTCCTGTAGTTGTGGTAGCATACTCATATTCAGAAACATTTGGGAACCGTTTTTTCTCTACCGTTGTATAATCTACTGCGGTACCTTCTCTGTATTCAAAATTATTGTCAAAAGATCCAGTTGCGAAGAAACTAAGTTTTCCGTCGTTCCATACATCAAAAGAATCGCCAAAAGAAATACTTCCTATCGCTCTAATAGGCTCGCCAGCGCTAACAGGGTCTACGGGGTGTGATAAGATTACAGCAAATGGATTATTGTCGTATCTATTGTAAAATCCAAAATAACCGGTGCCTTCACTTTTTACAAAATTTTCACCAATAGCTCTTGAGTTAAAACCAGAACCTAATTCAACATCCACAAAACCATCACCAGAATAATCTTTCGAAACGACATCTACATTACCCGCAGCAAAATCTCCGTAAAATTGTGTGTCATACGCTTTACTTACCGAAACAAACTGTATAACGTCTGATGAGAATAGGTTGAGGTTAATGTTCTTTTTTTCGATATCATTAGAAGGTAAAGAGAGGCCGTTGTACGTTGTAGTTAAATAGCGATCTCCCAATCCGCGTACATAGACATTGCTGCCTCCTTCTTGGCGAGAAATACCAGATATTTTTGATACGGCACCTGCGGCATCACTTACTCCTTTTTTAGCAAGTTCTTCGGCACCGATACTTTGTTTAATTGTGGAGGCTTTCTTTTGCTCAATCAACAAAGCAACTGTGCTTTCACGCTTTGTCGTGGTTTTAATTATCACCTCGTCAAGTGCTGCGGCACTAGAGCCCATAGGTACATTTACGGTAGTTACTTTATCTGCTTCTACCGTTACATTTTCTATTTCAACAGTCTCATACCCGACAAAACTAAAAACCAAAGTGTAGGTCCCCACTGCTAATTTTTCAATAGAATAAAGACCATCATAATCTGATGTTACCCCTTTTTGCGTGTCCTTTATAATGACATTAGCAAAGGCAAGAGGTTCATTATTATAGTCTTTGTCTGTTAACGCTCCAACGATCGATCCTGTTTGTTGGGCAGAAACGACAGTTGCAAATGCTATAAATATAAATGTAAAAAGTGCTTTCATTAGTTGTATTAAATTTCTGATGCAAAGAAAGCCACACACTGTAAAGTCTGCGTTAAGTATGGATTAAGCGATTATGATAATAAGGTTACTTTAATGTTATGGTGTTAACATTGAAATTTACGTATGGAAAAAGCAAGGGAATGCAGTATCTTGCTAGCTAAATTTTTTGATTATTATGATGCAATGGGAATCACTTTTGTCGCTAAAAAGACAAGGAGATATAAATAAGCGGTTACGTATAGAACAGGATGAAACCAGGCTTGGATTTGAGGTAGATTACGACAGAGTCATATTCTCTTCGGCTTTTAGAAGTCTTCAAGACAAGACACAGGTAATCCCTTTGTCGCAAACCTCTTTTGTACACACAAGATTAACGCATAGCTTGGAAGTCTCCGTGGTAGGGCGTTCTTTAGGGCGCACCGTTGGAAAAGCTATTCTAGAAAAACATCCACATTTAAAAAGTGTACATGGCTATCAGTTTAACGATTTTGGAGCCATTGTAGCCGCGGCAGCGCTTGCACATGATATTGGGAATCCACCTTTTGGCCACAGTGGGGAAAAAGCGATTGGTGATTATTTTTTAAACGGAAATGGAAAACGCTTTAAAGCACAGCTAACCGAAAAACAATACCAAGACCTTATTGATTTTGAAGGCAATGCCAACGGATTTAAAATTTTAACTGAAAGTAAAAACGGCGTAGATGGTGGATTGCGACTTTCATATGCTACACTGGGTGCCTTCACAAAATATCCGAAAGAATCGTTGCCAAAAAAGCCAACAAACCATATTGCGGATAAAAAATATGGAGTCTTTCAATCTGAAACCGAATTTTTTGCTGAAGTCGCTTCAGAATTAGAATTATCAGAAAGAGGAGCTGCAAACGATTTGAGCCATGCACGACACCCACTGGCATTTTTAGTAGAGGCGGCCGATGATATTTGCTATACTATCATTGATTTTGAAGATGGAATCAATCTCGGATTAATTGAAGAGGAGGTAGCATTAGAATACCTTATCAATTTGGTCAAGCACAGTATCAATACTAAAAAATACAATACGCTTTCAAAATCGGCTGATAGACTGGCATACCTTAGGTCATTAGCCATAAATACGTTGATTGCCGAAGCTGCTTCAACATTTATACAGAATGAAGATGCTATTCTTCAAGGAACATTTTCTAGCGGACTTTTAGAAAAAAGCAGCTATAAGGCGCAAATTGAAGATATTTTAAAAATTAGTGTTCAGAAAATTTATAAAAGTTCAGAGGTGATTGAAAAGGAAATTGCGGGCTATACTATTTTAGCTACTTTATTAGAGGCTTATACGGTAGCAATAGAAAACAGCATGACCGAAAGCGCTCGACACTATGATAAACTTTTATTGGCCAATGCCAAAATTGAATATTCGCCAACCTCCTCGGTGTACGAATATTTGATAAATTGTTGTAATCATATTTCTCGATTGACAGATGGAAGTGCACTTCAAATTTTTAAAATGATCAAAGGTCGCCTTTAGTGATATATTATATATGTTAAAGATTAAAATAGCACAATTATTTTAAGAGTTTATCACTATTTTTAGCGAATTCTTATTCATTCTTTAGTTTTATATCTAAAATTTAATTAAAAATCATTTTATGAAAAAAATTATTTTATTTTTTGCAGTTCTTTCGACGGGTGTCTTAAGTGCGCAAGATTACTCTACTTTGATAAAATCTTATCTCACGAATAATCGATCAACATTACAGTTTCAGCAGGGAGATGTAGAAGACATGAAAGTTTCTTCTCAATCATTTTCAAAAAGTATGGACTTAGACAATGTATACGTGACGCAATTACACGAAGGCATCGAAATTGCAAATACAAGTTCTTCTTTTGCTATAAAAAATGGAACAGTTATAAATGCAACTTTATCTTTTGAAAATAACCTTAAAGGTAAAATTACTGTTACAGCACCGGCTTATGGTGCTGCCGCTGCAGTTTCTAAAGCAGCAACTGCTTTGGGAATGCAAGCTGCTCAAGGATTGGAATTGTTAGAAACGATAAATGAGAATTCTTTTGTTTTTAATAATGCAGGTATTTCAAGACAGGAGATACCAGTAAGACTTATTTACCATAAAAGGGATAATGCCTTGATACTTTCATGGGAAGTAGGTATCTATACTCAAGACGGGAGTCACTATTACTTGGCAGTACTGAATGCAGTAACTGGGGAGTTAATACACCAAGCGGATCTTGTGATTTCATGCAATTTTGGAAATACAACACACCAGCATACTGCTAACGAAGCAGAATTATCGAGCGTTCTTTTTCCAGCTCAGGATACTTCAACTACGATGATGGTAGATGGATCACAATATAGGGTTTTTGCATTACCAGCAGAAAGTCCAATTCATGGAGCTCCTTCATTAGTAATGGAGCCAGCAGATCCTATTGCTTCTCCTTTTGGATGGCATGATACCGATGGTGCTACAGGACCAGAGTTTACTATTACTAGAGGGAATAACGTATATGCTCAAGACGATTTGGACGGAGTAGCGACTTTTGGAGAGGCTCCAGATGGAGGGAGTACCTTGGATTTTGATTTTCCACAAAATACAGAAACTACGCCACGTAATAATCTTGATGGTGCCATAGTCAATTTGTTCTATATGAATAACGTGATGCACGATATCTGGTACCGGTATGGTTTTGATGAAGCAAGTGGTAATTTTCAAGAAAACAACTATGACAATGGTGGTTCCGGGAGTGACTCTGTCATTGCAGATGCTCAAGATGGTGCAGGATTAGATAATGCAAGCTTTTTTCCTCCTGCAGATGGTCAAAACGGTGGGATGAATATGTTCTTATGGACTGCACCACCAGGAATAAGCACACCTTTAGTGATTTTAGATGGCTCTGTTGCAGATGACTATCAGGGTGTTGCAGCAAGGTTTGGTGCAAATTTGCCTCTTGAGGCGGATGCGCCTATTGCCGGAGAATTGAAACTTGTTCTCGATGATGATTCTGGTGAATCTACAGATCCCAATGATGCATGTGATACAATTTTAAATAGTGGAGATCTTACGGGAGCTATTGCTGTGTTGCGACGTGGCGTATGTCAATTTGGATTTAAAGTGCTAGCAGCAGAGAATGCAGGCGCCATCGCAGTAGTTTTGGTAAACAACGAGAATACGGCTCCGTTTGCAATGAGCCCAGGAGATGTTGGAGGTTCGGTAACTATACCTTCCATTATGGTGGGTCAGAGTGATGGCGAAGCCATTATAGCAGCCTTAGCAGCTGGAGAAACATTAAATGCTGAGTTAAAAGAAGATCCACCTTTTCAAAAAGACGGTAGCCTTGATAACGGTGTTATTGCACACGAATATGGACACGGTATTTCCACACGCCTTACAGGAGGTCGTTTTAATCCTGGTTGCTTAGGCAATCTTGAACAAATGGGTGAAGGTTGGAGTGACTGGTTTGCTTTAATGATCACCATACAAGAGGGTCAAGATGGTACGGATGCCAGAGGAATAGGTACATATGTAAAAAATCAATCTACTAGTGGGCCAGGAATTAGACCTACAAGGTATAGCACCGAATTTAGTGTTAACCCTTCAACCTATAACACGATAACAAACTATTCAAATACTGAATCTCCTCATCGAACAGGGTACGTTTGGGCGACAATGTTATGGGATCTCAGTTGGGCATTTATAGACCAATATGGATATGACGATGATTTGTACAATGGTACAGGAGGAAATAATATCGTAATGCAACTAGTGATCGATGGATTAAAACTTCAAGGTTGTTTTCCAGGTTTTGTAGATGGAAGAGATGCTATTCTAATGGCTGATGAAATTGCAAACAATGGTGAAAATCGCTGTTTAATTTGGGAAACATTTGCAAGAAGAGGATTAGGTGTAGATGCGGATCAAGGTAGTGTAGATGATAGAACAGATGGTACTGCTTCTTTTGACGTTCCTGCAGGGCCTAATTGTACGTTATCTGCAAATAATGATTTTGATTTGAAGACTAACTTTAGTATTTATCCTAATCCATCAGATGGAAATATTAATATTACTACCCTAGTGGATGCAGGTGATGTGACCGTTTCTATATTTGATATCAATGGTAGAAAAGTATTTACACAAGAAGTAACGCTTCAAAATACAGTGGCTATTAATGCAGGGTCATTAAGAGCTGGAGTGTATGTGGTTTCTATTAATGGGGACAGCTATACGCACACAGCAAAAATAATCATAGAGTAATAGTATTCTAATTTAATTTAAAAAGAGGTTCATTTTTATGAACCTCTTTTTTTATACTAACTCTTGAAGTAAAAGTGTAATTTTTTCTGAAGATATCCCTGCGATATCCTGTAATTGCGCTATAGTGCCATGTTCTAAAAAAACGTCAGGAACTCCTAATGTGATGATGTGTTTATCATATCTTTCTTTGGCTGCAAATTCTAATACAGCACTTCCGAAGCCTCCTATTTTCGTACCATCCTCAATAGTAATTAAGGTATCATACTTTCTGAAAACATCATGTAATAATGTTTCATCCAATGGCTTAACATACCGTAGGTCGTAATGGGCCACTTTTTCTTTTTCTGAAGGTTCTTTGAGGTTTTCAATAGCTTCAGTAACATTTTTTGCGATGGTACCAATAGATAAAATAGCAATCGAAGTTCCGTCTTTTAACCGAACGCCCTTTCCAATTTTCACTTCAGAAAAAGGCTGTTGCCAATCTACAATCGTTCCGTTTCCTCGTGGATAGCGTATGGCGATGGGATTTTCTAATCCTTTTTGTGCCGTATATAAGCTGTTTCGTAGCTCAATCTCGTTGCTAGGTGCGCAAATGATGAGGTTGGGGATGCAGCGCAAATAGGCGATATCAAAGATACCGTGATGTGTTGCGCCATCTTCTCCTACGAGTCCAGCACGATCTAAACAGAAAATCACAGGTAGTTTTTGAAGGCATACATCATGAATAACCTGATCGTAGGCGCGTTGTAAAAAGGTAGAATAAATATTGCAAAAAACTGTCAATCCTTGTGTGGCCAAGCCAGCTGCAAAAGTGACGGCATGTTGTTCTGCAATCCCTACGTCAAAAGCGCGATCTGGAAACGCGTCCATCATATACTTTAAGGAGCTTCCTGTTGGCATCGCTGGTGTGATACCAATTATTTTTTCGTTTTTTTGTGCGAGTTCCACAATTGTTTTCCCAAAAACCTCTTGAAATTTGGGTGGAAGTTTCTCGGTTTTCTTCGGATGAAGATCGCCCGTTTCGGCATTAAATCGTCCTGGAGCGTGATATTTTACCTGGTCTTCTTCTGCCTGTCGAAGTCCTTTGCCTTTTGTTGTGATGACGTGTAAAAGTTTAGGGCCATCAACATTTTTTAATCGTTTTAATTCAGAAATAAGGATGTCCAAATCATGGCCATCAATGGGGCCTGAATACTCAAACCCAAAAGCTTCAAAAACGTTGTCTGTATCTGGAGCACCATCTAAGGTAACTTTGCTGAAATAGGCTTTTAAGGCACCTACACTGGGATCAATGCCAATGGCATTATCATTTAAAATAACTAATAAGTTGGTGTCGGTAACGCCGGCATGATTTAACGCTTCAAACGCCATCCCGCTTGCGATAGAAGCATCTCCCACTACAGCGATATGTTGTTTGGTTACATCACCAGAAAGTTGTGAGGCGATGGCCATCCCTAAAGTGGCTGAGATTGCTGTACTACTATGTCCCGTACCAAAGGCATCATAGTTGCTCTCCTTAATTTTTGGAAAACCACTGATACCATCTAGTTGTCGGTTGGTGTGAAAGCTGTCTTTCCGCCCTGTAAGGATTTTATGACCGTATGCTTGATGTCCTACGTCCCAAACCAATAAATCATCTGGCGTATTAAAGACATAGTGCAGTGCAATAGTAAGTTCTATAACGCCGAGACTGGCGCCTAGATGTCCTTCTTTTACTGCAACAATATTGATGATGAATTCGCGTAATTCTTGGGCAAGTTGGGGTAAGTCTTTGGGCTTGATTTTCCGAAGATCTTCTGGATACATGATGCTGTCTAACAATTTTTTCTGCACAACAACAAAGATACAGTTATTGCCGATTTGTTATTGGCTTAATTTGTAATTTTGAAAATTGTAAATCGTAACACACCATGATCAAGCCACACGACGACACGTATTTTATGAAGCGAGCGATGCAAGAGGCACAGGCTGCGTATGATAAAGATGAAATACCTATAGGAGCTGTTATTGTAGCACAGAACCAAATTATCGCGCGGGCGCATAACTTAACCGAAACCTTAACCGATGTTACTGCGCATGCCGAAATGCAGGCCATAACCGCTGCGGCAAATTATTTGGGCGGTAAATATTTAATAGATTGTACGCTGTATGTAACCATAGAACCTTGCCAGATGTGTGCTGGAGCGCTCTTTTGGAGCCAAATCTCAAATATCGTATATGGCGCTCGCGATGAGCAACGTGGTTGTATTGCGATGCAAACAAAGCTACACCCTAAAACTAAAATGACCGGTGGTATCTTAGCTGAAGAAGCTTCTTTATTACTGAAGAAATTCTTTATTGAAAAACGAAATAGGAATTAATAAAACTAGTTATTCAATCCTCAATTTATTTCAGTTTCGATTTCCCTCTTTATTCCCCTACAGGAGCTCCGTTTAAAATTTCGTCGTTTGCAAACTCTTCAAACTTTTTGAAATT